>ERZ1030923.242-NODE-242-length-8779-cov-5.697387_pt1 | contig 8779 bp, 10 predicted proteins | sample MGYA00518601_ERZ1030923 | MGnify/ENA primary metagenome ERZ1030923 (study PRJEB33718, sample SAMN03159691) | human skin metagenome | collected 2014-05-20 | study: EMG produced TPA metagenomics assembly of the PRJNA266117 data set (Human skin bacterial metagenome and... | reverse complement strand
GAGATGCTCAGGAGTCTCGTGGGCTCGGAGATGTGTATAAGAGACAGGACGTAAACTCGTAGACGTGCTTGCTCCCATCCAGTCCACCCGCTAAAACCATCACAAAATGCGCCAAGCTCGCCAAGCGCGCGTCGCCGCTCCATATCTTTAAAAGTGCTTGCAAGCTCAGACGTGCGCTGTTCAGGAAATCCTTTGACATGTGAGAGCACGCGTACGTGCATACGTACGGCGAAGAAGCGCTGCATCAGCTGGTGCAAAGAAGCGCCAACGCTTTCGTCCGGCTATATTTGTCGACCATGAGTACGAGGTGTCTCGCATTGTAAGAGAGAGTGCAAGGGAATACGATGTACAACACGTACAAACTGCCACGCAATCGGCCGTCAGCTGCATTAGAACATACCGTCGCGATGAAGAGGTGTGATAGATCCTATTGTCCCTGCATAACAAAAACGGAAATCATCATTCTCGTATGCGTCAGAGCAAGAGCCGAGCCAGGCGTCAGAGCAGTTGGGAACCGTGTCCGATGTAATGCCCTGTGTTGTTACATTGTTCATCCCTGAGAATTCGTATACGCGAGTCGGTGTACTTACAGTCGTCTGCGAACAGAGCTGGAGTTCTGTAGGGTAGCAATCTGTCGGGATCCTTGCCCTGAGCATCCATGCGTGCAGAGCGGACAAGATGCCAGTCTTTGATGTAGACAGTGTGCGATTTCTGCTGTTTGATAAGGTCGACTGCTTCATTGAGCCTCATGGTCTCGCGCTCTTTGGCGTCAATAATGACGGGTACTTCATGATCGCCGTAGTCTGTGCAAAGTGAATCCCAGTCTACTCGTCCATCCCGTGCATAGCGATATATTGCCGGCCAGGAACGCGTCATAGATGTGGGCAAAACGACTGGTACGTTCTTTTGCAGGTATTCTTGCTAGGCGCAACCGCGTTAGTGTCAACGGGGATACGTACACAAAATTCTGCATAGCTTGGTACATAATCTAGCACACGGATAGTGCGCATCACCATGTGCTGCTGCAATCAATCTCCGTACACTAGCCTCACGAAATCCACGTATGCTGAACACGTACAAATGTACGAACGGAATCGACTCCACATCGCTCAAGCAAAAATGGACCAATTTGTTCCATTATGTTGTACAGCGATGAAGGAAACTAGCACTGAATGTCTCACGACGGACAATATCACTCCACCCCACATTGCATCAAGGGCGGTAGAATATTTCAGCGATACCAAAAGAATCGATCTAAACTACTAGAGACGCGAGGCTGGATTGGTATCATAACGGAAAACGCCCTCCTGAATCTAGTCGTCAGTGCGTACTACATGTAATGGCAACACGTACCGCAATAGCAACAAGAACACCATCCTGCCTGTACGCACGAGTGGCAACCAGAGCGCGTCCATTACTGATAGCCTGGTTTTCTAACTGACGAAAGGTAAGCAATCCTGCCTACGTACCACCATCAAAAGCCAATCTTTCATAGTAAAGTCATTATGGAACCACATCGTGTGATCCAGAGATGCCATCATCGAGGGTACGAGCGAGCGTATGCTCGATTGCATGTTGACGAGCAGGAGTTGGTCTGTCTGAAATGCCAACATAGCACGCTGGAAGTTGATCGAGCCAGGGCTATTGCCACGCGAGCGAACCCAATATGCTACGCTCGTGCCATATTGGAGGTGCCCGTCTTTATCGTACATTGTCGGTACAGCCGGTCGATACTCTACTGGATACACGTGACGCTGGTCATCCGTCCATTTAGCGCACATGGCGTACATCGGATCGTCCTTCGGTATCGTCGATAGAAGATGCTCATACCGCTTGTATGATAGCATGCATTTTTCAGGAGCCAGCACTTCTTTGGGGAGGAAATTTTGTCCCTCTTGGATATTAAGCTGCAGCTTGAAATCACCATCCATAACAATTTTCGGAGGTGGTGCAAAAAACTGCGGTTGATCCGGCTCGGGCATCTGAAACGACATCGTAGCTGTAAAAAGAAGCGTCGTTCCTTGCATTGCATCGACCCGGCGCGACACATAAGAGCGCCCATCACGTAGTTTTTTCACGAAGTAGTGGATATAATCATTGACGTTTGCTCGATCCAAGAATTTGCCCTGTTCATGGTGAGTTATAGCGCTTACATACATGTATCTCCTTGAAAAGTTAGTTCGTTATCGCTAAAAACATACATGAAGCTCCATATGTCGCGGAACTGTCTTGCTTGCCGACTCCATACTCTGCGCAATAAGAGAGCCGCCAAACACCGACTTTCCCATCACAGGCACAAAGTGCTCTTTCGCCACGCTCTCAAACTCACAGAACGACGTCTGACGAACACCTGCAAATAAAGGAATCCGCTCATCCCATTCTTCTGGTGTTAGGGTTATGCCATCTTTCATTGCGAAGTTGCTTTCAAATCTTGGTTGATTTTGTCAAGAAACATGCTCATGTGGAGCCGGTCGGATACCGCAACGATGCTCCGCCTTCCGTCTCACTCTTGGGGCGTGCATGGCGTGGACTATGCAAGATACACCCAATCAGTACTAGTACAATCATCAGCCACGTGCAGCAACAGATGGAGACGCGCACAGAACAACTGCAACATGAACCACTAAGAAGATGGACAGAAAGCGCGTACGATGGTATAAGCTATAGCAGATGCGCGTGATCAAGATTCGAAAGTGATATTGCACCCAAATGTTCATCATATGTGCAGGTTAGGATAAAAAACCAGCACATATACTAAGCAGGCATCTTGAGTTCCTAAAATCGCACAAATAAGGAATTCACTCTTCACCAGTACGTATGCTAAACTTTATACCAGCCCCCCTAATCTGGTAAAGGGCAGTCGAATAGGTCGAAGGGTGCGGCTACATCGAAGCCTGGAAATGCAACGATTCCATCACCTCCGTATGGACATGAGTGATGCATGGGCGGTGCCGGTTGGCTCACAAGTGGTCGCGGATGAGAGAAATGTATCGGCCGACACACAGACCCAGGTTTTGGCACGTGGCTCGCGTCACGCACCTCTCACGTCGTTGGGGCTGCTCGACCCACTATTGAAAGTGTGACGAACCCAAGTTCCATCTTGGCTCGACGAGAGAATGGCTGCTGCGCCAGGGGCCATGGCGCCTAGTGGTGCGAATATGCTTGGTTCCACAGGAACAAGATCTGTCTCATTGCGCTCAGCGCAAGTGCAGTCGCTTTTGTCTATGCTGAACTTTAATGACCCGGCCTTCTCTCATACGACCGGTCGAAGCTCGGTGAAACCAGACCAATCTATGCCTACCGTGGCTGCACCGCCCGTATGGAAGATTCTTATTATGGATCCAACGAGTACAGATATTTTGGCTACAAGCTTACGCGTGCAAGACCTTCGAGAGAATGGTGTCACTCTACATTTGCAACTGCATAGCGATCGTCCTGCTTTGCCAGATGTACCAGCCATATATTTTGTATCTCCCACAAGTGAGAATGTGGCGCGGATAGCAAAGGTACGTCATAAATAATTCGTTCCTTTCCAAGGCATGTCTTTCTTACTCCGACAGGATGTGTCTCAAGGACTATACGAATCGACATATATCAATTTCACCTCCATGGTGTCTCGGTCTGTGCTGGAGCAGTTAGCACAGGGTGTCGCACGAACTAGTGGTGCTGGTGCACAGATCCGTCAAGTGTATGACCAATATCTTGATTACATTGTACTCCAGCCCAACCTATTCCAGCTTCTTCCGAAGGGGCACGAGTCCAACTCAGCAGCGGCAGCCTCGTCGCATATTCCCACAACGTACGAACAGCTACACAACCCACAACATGGCCAGGAACATGTTGAGGCAGAGACCGATCGCATTGCTGGGGGTTTACTTTCGGTTTTCGCTACTATGGGAACGCTTCCGATCATTCGGGCGCCGCGTGGAAGTGCTGCCGAGCTTGTCGCTCGCAAACTTGAGTCGAAACTACGTGATCAGTCATCTGCCTCGCGTGGGGTAGCGGGACTCTTTGCCGCCACATCGAACTCATGGAACAAAGAACGCCCTGTCCTCGTCTTGATGGACCGTAATGTGGACATGGTGCCGATGATCGCTCACTCCTGGACATACCAGGCCCTTGTGTATGATGTATTGGATGCAAAGCTGAATCGCGTGACGGTTCAGGAGTCAGACAAACCCGTGGCTGCTAAGCGCTCGTACGACTTAGATGCTAAGGACTACTTTTGGGCAAAGAATGCCGAATTGCCATTCCCACAGGTTGCCGAAGATATCGACGCAGAACTGAATCAGTATCGGCAAGAGGCGAACGAGATCATGCGATCTACAGGTATTAGCAGCATGGACGAGGTTGGTCAGCTCGATGCATCGTCGAATGCCTCACATCTCAAGGCGGCTGTGACTGCGTTGCCCAAACTTACGGCGAGAAAACGCACAATTGATGCTCACATGAACATTGCGACCGCTCTTCTACAAGGTATAAAGACCCGTGGCTTGGACGAATTATACCAGATGGAAGAGGCCATTACCCGTCAAAGCAAGTCCGCTATTCTCGAGGCGCTTCGGAATCCAGCCATGCAGAATCCCGAAGACAAGCTGCGGCTCTTCCTTGTATACTACTTGTCGACACCCGATGCCTCGCTGAGCCGCAAGGAAGTGGAAGATTTTGAAGCTACTCTTCGTGCGCAAGGGGTGGACTTGGCTGCTCTGATGTATGCAAAGAAGGCGCGGGAGATTATGCGTTTTACCCTTTCGACTCCAACGCTAGCGCCGACACAGGGTGGTCATGAACTGTTCAAGGGATTCGGCTCACTTAGCAGCCGACTAACCGACAAGCTTAAGGACAGTCGGCTGGAAAATCTCGTTGCTGGTGTCAAAAATTTTCTGCCTGTGCAAAAAGACTTTACTGTCACGCGCTTGGTTGCCTCGATCATGGATCCAGCCGGCAGTAATGCACAGACCCTCCAAGAGACAGACGACTATTTGTGTATTGATCCTCGGCAGCCTCGGGGACGTGGCACGGGAATGGCACCAGGCGGTACCAAAGCTCGTCAGCCATTTGCACATGCTATAGTGTTCGTCGTGGGTGGTGGAAGCCACGTCGAATTTGCTAATCTCCAAGAATACGTCACGCGATCAGTGTCCGTGTCCGGTGGTATTGCGCCCGGCACGTCGAGTCAGAAGAAAATCACGTACGGAAGTACAGAAATTCTCACTCCAACCGAGTTTCTTCGCACCTTGGCTATGTTGGGTCGTATGTAGTTCGGGTGCGGTACGGCGTCTTGTAGAAAGTAAAGATATATGTTATCGTGTAGCGGAAGTAGAGGTCTTGGCAGGTGGTTGTCCTGGGAGTTGTGGAGGTCGATGGGCTCCAAAGTAGACACAAGGTGGGGAGGAGAGCGGTTTCGTGTCCGTTTCTTAATCAATCTGACTAGAAGAGACCTGTCAAAGTTCGTTTCAATGCTGTTGATCGACACGCTCACTCACACCAGCCCATCAAAGCACGTGAAGTGTAGGGAAACTTGACGACGAAACGAGGATGGATGCTGAACCGATAAATGTATTGTTTTGCTGTCTTGGAAACATCTGTCGAAGTCCGATGGCTGAGGCTGTATTTAAAGATACTGTCAAGAAAGAAAATATGATGGACCGATTTGGCATCATTGATAGCTGTGGTACAGCAGATTACCACGAGGGAGAAGAGCCGCACTCAACGTACGTGGAATTCGTTTATTTTGCTGACGATAGAACCGTGCGTGTATGCATGAAGAACAATGTACCTATCAAGCACCAGGCGCGCGCCATTCAGAATGAAGACTTTAACAAATTCCACTACATATTCGGCATGGAGTACGTATGACGGATTTTGCATCTTAGCAATGCTCACACCTAGCACAAACAATGTTAGAAACCTCACGAAGATCCAGCCCAAGGGCTCCAAGGCGAAGTATGTATCAATACCAGCGCGAACGTGCATGTTAACTGACCGACTCTTGTGACAGGGTTATGCTATTTTCTGCTTTGTATGTTGCTAAGAAAAGCATCTCTGACGTGTTGGTGCAGTGACGACAATGGGACTGTGTTCGATCCGTACTTTGTATGTGCTTCTACTGACGTGACCCACAGATAGGACACCCACTCACACTGACTTTCACAATCCAGATTGGCGACAGTGCATTCTATACCGTATTTGAGCAGTGCCAGAGGTATGCATGCGTGCATGATTGCGCGCCCTCGTCCTATCTTTGTGCCTCCGTACTAACCGCCACGTCTCCCTAGATACTCCAAAGCGTTTCTTTCCTCTATTCTGCGGGGTTCGAACGCGCAATTATGAGCGGTCGCAACACACCTCCACAGAACTCCACGTGCTATAGACTCTTGTGCTGCCAATAAAACCAATGTATTTTCGGTGAGGTGCCGGAATTTTCCAGCGCCACAGGTCGGCGACGAAGTAATATTCTTGCGGGTGAGCGTCATCATCTACCCTGGTTCTCTACGGCCGGATGACAACCACGTTTATCGGTCAGCGCAGTGCTAACACCATTAGTGTAGCGTCCGGGAAACTGAGAAGGATCCCAACTGCCAGAGTTTCTGCAGACGTGACTCCCCGCACATTTGTGACGGTGTCGTCTGCCGTCAGGCATGGCCGTTGTTCGTCCTCTTCTTCGCGATTTGCAAGAGCAAGCTCGCAGCCATCCCAGAAAACAGCAGTATACAATGTGCGTGGTTTTCACAGCTCATCAAATCGTCTTTCCACGCCAAAGGACCCATACGCAACGCTTGGTGTGAAGCGCGACGCGAGCGCGAAGGACATTAAAAGCGCATACTACCAATTAGCCAAAAAATTCCATCCCGACACGAGCAAAGAGCCTGGGGCGAAGGAAAAGTTTGTCGAGATTCAGGCTGCATATGACATTCTAAGCGATGACCAGAAACGCGCGTCGTTCGACCAATTCGGCTCGGCGGATGGACCCAACATGGGCTTTGATCCGTTTGGTGGCGCTGGTGCAGCTGGCTTTGGTGGATTCCATCCAGGCAGCGCGGAAAGCATCTTTGAGTCTCTGTTTGGTGGTGCATTTGGTGGTGGCCGCACTGCTCGCACAGGATTTGGCGGCGAGACACGTGGCGAGGATATTGAAGCGAGTGTCAATATCACTTTCGAGGAAGCGTGTAAGGGCACGTCGCGTACCGTCTCGATCAACCCCATCGACCGATGTGGCACGTGTACAGGCTCTGGTTTGAAGGAAAATGCAAAGCGCAGCACATGTCAAGTGTGCCGTGGTACAGGCACGCGCACTTTTGTGATCCAAGGCGGCTTCCAAATGGCTAGCACCTGTCCGGCATGCAGTGGCACAGGCTCGTCTATTGCACCTGGTGATGAGTGCTCTTCGTGCTCAGGTGCTGGTCGCGTCAAGTCAAAGCGTAGTATAATGATCAACATTCCTGCTGGCGTAGATGATGGTTACCGAATTCGACAGGATGGCGCCGGTGACGTGCCTCTTATGGGGCCGGGACCACCAGGATCTCTGTATGTGCGGATTCATGTAATGCCAAGTCGAACCTGGCGTCGACAAGGTACGAATCTATTCTACCCAGCGCAGATTCCATTCTATACGGCCGTGCTAGGCGGTCGCGTCCGCGTGCCAACCCTTGAAGGCGATGTCAGCGTTCGTGTCCCATCAGGCACACAACCTGGCGATGAGATGATTCTTCGCGGACGTGGTGTGCCCCGTCTTGGCGGTCGCAAGAGCTACGAGAACCATGGCGATCTCATGGTTCAGTTTGATATTACCATACCAAGGTATGTGATAACCTTTGCGAGGTCTTAGCTGACATCGATGCAGGTCTCTTTCGAAGCGTCAGAAAGAGCTCCTTCAGCAGTTTGCCGATGAGTACGAGGGTCGAAGCACAAGTACATCATCTTCCAGTACAGACGCACCGCCAAAAGCCGACGATACCAACTCTCCAGGTGGAAACACGAATACGGACGAGTCTCGTGAGAATAATAAGCATGGTGAGTCCTAATAGACCGCTTCGTGCGAGTGCCCTGGGCACGGATGGTTGGACGTGTCCATTGACATTTTTTGTCGTTTAGATTCTCACCTGAGTTTTTGGCGCCGTATAACTGACTGGTTCTCTGGTAAAAGTTAGAAATAAGGACCATAGATACTGTATACCTGGATGATGAGTGTCAAAGGCATCGAGGAGACTTGACAAGCCATCACAGACCGAATTCCTTATACAACAGTTAATACTGTTGTAATCATATATGTGAATGCTTGTCGTATGCTCGTGTATGCGCCAATGGTTTAGTGGTAAAATACAGCTTTGCCATTTGTATGACGTAGCTGTGCCGGGGGTTCGATTCCCCCTTGGCGCATCGTCTTATTTTGGTGCAATGGAACATGAACGCTAGCAATATTTTTCGTCTTAAAAAAATCCTCGGACTGTGAGGCGCCAATGGTTTAGTGGTAAAATACGGCTTTGCCATCTTCATGATATAGCCGTGCCGGGGGTTCGATTCCCCCTTGGCGCATGGCCTTTTAATTCGTCATTTGTTTTGATGCATGTGATATAGTGTACACCTTGCAACTGTACAGTTAAGCGCCAATGGTTTAGTGGTAAAATACGGCTTTGCCATCTTCATGACGTAGCCGTGCCGGGGGTTCGATTCCCCCTTGGCGCATCCTTTTTGTTACGCTTTTGGATCAAATTTGGTTGGTGGCAAAATGGTTTGTTACCAATGTTATGTGATGTCTGTTTTGCACAGATAGATATGT
>ERZ1030923.241-NODE-241-length-8783-cov-5.302819_pt1 | contig 8783 bp, 6 predicted proteins | sample MGYA00518601_ERZ1030923 | MGnify/ENA primary metagenome ERZ1030923 (study PRJEB33718, sample SAMN03159691) | human skin metagenome | collected 2014-05-20 | study: EMG produced TPA metagenomics assembly of the PRJNA266117 data set (Human skin bacterial metagenome and... | reverse complement strand
AGATGCTCAGGAGTCTCGTGGGCTCGGAGATGTGTATAAGAGACAGGCTAGAGAGAATATATCCACCACATGTACTGACCGACAACTAGCGTCCTGAGCCACCGAAAGCAGAATGGTGGGACATGGCGTTGCTTCCTTCGAAGACATACGACGATGTGCCTGAACGGCCTTTTCCTGCGTCCAAGCCACGCCCGCCGACGTGGCCACTCATAGAGCATGAACACTCACCCATCGATCATCTTGTGCAGCATCCAATCCCGATCCCTCCCCCGACGGTCAACATCAAGGTACAGCCACATGGCGTCATTCTGACAAAACAAGAGATGAAGAAAATGCGGCGGCAACGTCGTGCCGCTGAGCAGCAAGATAAGCGCGATCGAATCAAGATGGGTCTCTTACCACCTGATCCTCCGAAGATCAAACTTGCCAATCTCATGCGCGTGTTAGGAAATGAGGCGATTGCAGACCCGACGAAAGTCGAAGCTCGTGTTCGTCGGGAAGTGGCTGCGCGGCACGAGATGCATGAACGTGCCAATGCTGAGCGCATGCTGACCGATGAAGAGCGGCGCGATCGTCGCATCTACAAGACCAAGGTCGAGGAAGCCAAAGGCATTTGGTGCCAGGTGTACCGCATTGAAAATCTCTCGAGTCCTTCACATCGTTTCAAGGTCCGCAAAAATGCACAGCAACACCATTTAAGTGGGCTTGTCCTTACACATCCGGACTTCTCACTCGTTGTTGTCGAGGGTGCCGCCAAGGCACTCAAGGCGTACAAGCGACTCATGCTTGTGCGCATCGACTGGACCGATCCCGGCCGGCCAAGACAGAGCAGTGTGGATGATGACGATGTCGTTGATGAGAACCAAAGTGGTCCATCGCGCGCCATCGCGTCGAAGCAGCAGGGTGATGAGAGCATGAATCTGAGCAGCAATACTTGTGAACTTGTATTTGAAGGTCCTGTTCGCGATCGATCCTTCCCTGCTGGCTCTGTTCGGATGGAATCCTGTCCAACGGATATGAATGCCAAAGATGCATTGGGACCCAAACTGGCAGGCTACTGGGATGTTGCTAAACGGTCGGTAGCTGCTCGTGATACCTAGGCATCGCCAGACGCACACGCCTCGATATGGAAGTGCGACAAGAGTAGTACAGTGCCTACAATTCTATGATACATTCATATAGCGTTCCTATCCAAGTAATCGGAACCCATCGCCATGAGCAGATAGGTCTGCCACATCTTGAGGTGGAATGGTTTCTTCCGCGGCGGATGCGTTGGAAGGCGCACCAGTAACAGAGGCTAAGCGAGAGAACAGTCGCTCCGTCTGAGCCTCATCCCACGCTGTTTTCGGGATGGGCGGCATGAAATTTTGAACTTTCTCCATGACATCGTACCTAAGACGCCGTCCTTTGGATGCACGTACATCGACGTTTCGTTTCCGCTTACGAGTGTGCAAGGCATCCGTGGCTGCACTTGATGTCCCTGCCTCCATGATACCCGCGTTATCAATTAGGTCCCGCAGGAGCTGTGAGTAAAAGTCACTGTCGTCAAACACGTTGACATCTGTGGTGGGTTGAGAGTTGCTGTCAGCCTCCGCCTCTTTTCCTTCGTGCCATGGCTGTGGAAATAGTTAGAACATATCTTTTTTACGTACCTGAACACCCAGTCGTTGCACGTCATCAGCACGCCAGACACGCGTGCGATTGACGAGTCTGTCCATTCCATCGCCTGCAAGTGCCTGCTCGATTTGATCTACAATGCCCTGGTTCATCGCGCGCAGTTGCAGCCGCGCGCTTGCGCCAGCATTGCGCGAGTCAGGCGCAGATGCAATCTTGTTCGACCAGCGAGTAAGAAGATGATGGATGTACGGCTGTAAAACTTGCTCCAGATCCTCCAGTGCTTTTGACTGGCTCGCTTCGACGCGCACATGCTTATCTAGTTCCAGTGACGTGGCTGGCACATTCACCTTCCACAGCTGCATGCGAATGTCGAGCAGCTGCGCTGCGATGTCTTCGAGCTCAGCAGCCGCTTTGTCGATATCATCGCGTGCGGTAGGCGCGCATTGGAAAAAATGCTCTAGCATGGCTGGTGGTGGCAGGCGCGATGCTCCTGTGACCAGTTTCTGAAAAGAAATACGCAATCGAAGTGCTTTTTCCCAGTTACGAATTTGCTTGCGTACATGTTGTCCCTTACGAGCGTCGTGCGCACGTTTCTCTCGGATTTGGTCGAGCACAGTCTGTGATTCTTCTTCCTGCAAGGCCACTGTCGTCGCAGCTCTGGCAGAACCTACGGTCGTCGAGGCTTTTTTGCGTGAAATGGACGGGTCAGATTTAATGTCAAGACGAGCTTTGATAGCTGTTTTGTCATCGTGATCTTGGTCTACACCTTCGTCCTCGCCTTCGTCCCTGTCTTCATCTTCGGTCATTTCTTCGTTCAAGTTCTCGTCCTCGTCTTCGTCTTCGTCCTTGTCTTCATCTTCATCTTCGGTCACTTCTTCATCCTCGTCATCGTCCTCGTCATTGTCATCGTCTTCTTGATCCCCATTATCACTGGGCTCTAGCTTGCTTTCTTCATCATCATAGTTCTCGTCGTCGCCATCGTCGTCGTCATCGCTTCCGTCGCCAAACATCCCGGCGCGGGAAGCTTTTACGCCTTTGTATTGCGGCTTTTCAAGAGCGTCTGACTCCGTGAGACGTGCCTTTCGACGCATCTGGCTAGGGCCGACATCCACATAATGCTGCCGAGCAGCGGCCTCTGTCATGTGCTCATCACTGTCACTACTCTCATTTTCAGAAGGGTCCTTATCTTCGTACTCGTTTTCAGGATCAATGGCTAATGGTAAGCTAACCTGCAATTGATACGCACCTTCTGGCGCAACTTTCAGCAACGCATCTAAGTTGAGGCGCGACATACGCCCGTCTCTACTACAGGTTGTCTTGATCGCGATGCAAACGTTGAGATTTTTATTTTCCACAAGCGTCTGATCACTTTGACGGACAAGACATCGCATTACGTAATTCTTGGGCAATTGAGAACCTGGGCAGTAGCATGTGTACGTGTTGCGCCGTCCTGCGTTCGAGTGTCTAGATTCATCCTTGAGTCCTGCTTTTCATACTTGCGAGCGCGTGTGCATCTGTGATTGCGTGTGCGAGTGTTTGAATAGTTGCACGATGGTGGCTGACGAACCCCGCCATCGTGTTGAACCCGCCGATTTGGACATGCTGGAGATGCTGACATCTGTTCCCAATCCACATGACATCAAATCCACACCTCCTCCGCACCGGGTCCTGGACACCGTCGCAGCACTACGACGGCCGCCGATTGATCCCATTGTGCTAGCCGCATCACTAAAATCTGGGCCACAGATAACGCGGCACCATTTCCACCATACCTTTGTGGATCCGCATTCTGAGCGCTCGTCCGGTCATTCGCAACAAATGCCTGTCAGCGAGCGTAAGCGACATATCTATGCACAGCAAGTGAGGCAGCCCCTTAGCAAACATATTGACAATGAGCTTGAGCGCCATGCTATCATGCACAGCAAGCAAGCACCCCGAAGCGCAAGATTGCTCCGTGAAAAAGAAGAGGCGCTCCATGCCCTGAAGCGGTCGACAACCGCGACCACGTCGCCCCTTTCCCGGCGCGACCCACTGCTGAAGCCATCCCAGCTTCCATCGTCTTTACCACCCCTGGAGGTTCGCTGCTATGGTCGTACACGTGTTCCCACGCCGCATGGAGAGGTCTTTTGTCACCTATACCGAAACAATCACGACAACAAAGAGCATATGGCTTTGGTCATCGATCCTGCTCAAAATAACGCATCCATCCAGCAACGACAGCAGCAAGGACTATTGAGTAAACCGAGACATCTGCGCAGCCAGACGCTTGATGCTGTCTGGCACAAAGACGAGACGACGATGGAGCGACTCGTTCGTGGTGCTTACGTGAATCGCTTGAGTGAAACGCACCAGGAGCCGTCGGTGCCTGTGTTGACGCACTGTACGGATGCGTCTGACAAACTCACCCCCTCGCCCCTCGTGCGAATCCATTCAGAGTGCTATACAGGCGAAACGATCGGCAGTCAGCGCTGCGACTGTGGTGAACAGCTGGACGAGGCTCTTCGCATCATCGGCACGTCATCATCTCGCACAGCGACGGGCGTGCCTGTGCCTCCTCGCGGCGTGGTAGTCTACATGAGGCAGGAGGGCCGTGGTATCGGTTTATTGGACAAGCTTCTTGCGTACAATCTGCAAGATATGGGCCATGACACTGTTAGCGCGAATGTGCTTCTCGGGCATCTCCCAGATGCACGTCGATACGATATAAGCAGTGCCATTCTCCGAGACTTGGGCATTGATCAGTGTCGTTTGCTGACGAACAACCCAGAGAAGATGCAGGCACTTGAAGCCGAGGGTATACGAGTCACAGAGCGCGTGCCCATGGTGCCACGAATCTGGCAGTTTTGCAGCAGGCCACGCTCCTCAACAAAGCTAGGCGTTCGACGTCGGCGCGAAAAGCCGCCTCCCCGCGTGTCGGAGCCATCGCAAGAACACGTGCATCGCTCTCGACCCAGTAGTGTGATATCTCAGACGCTCGAGACGGCCGGCGAGTTGGCGGCTTCGCTGAGCGAGGCTGAGTCCCATGATGATGTTGACGATGAAGACGACGTGGCATCCGATGAAAGCGCTAGCAGCTTCAATGCTTATACACTCCGGAATACGGGTGCGACGCTCATTGGCGGCACTGTGACGCGCGGCTCTGACTTGGAGCGGTACTTGCGCACAAAAATTGAGCGAATGGGTCACTTGTTGTCAGAGCCTGGGTCCAGTCCGGGGTCTCGGACGGCACTGGGAGCAGAATCAGGATCAGGGGCTACATCTGGGTCTGTATCGGCTCCTGATCCATCCTCATTCCCCCCACCCATGCCTCCATCCGATTCCAGCTAACTGGCTTGATATGCAAACCAGGCATAGGTACCGATCTCACGTCCCAAAAGGCCATAGCCAAGTAACACTTCCATCTTGTGATTATGCCAGCCGATGATGCCTTGCACACGTCCATTTTGGCTCGATAGGCGCTCCAGCTCTACGCGACGGGGATGCTGCACAGGCAGGTTCCGGAGCACTTGTGGCTCGACCTGCACGGGCTCTGACTTGGCACTTGGCATGCGACGCGACGGCATCCGCTCGTGCCGCGAGAGCGAGAGCGAGCGAGACCGTGACTCAAACGACGCACTTGGCACGTTGAATACGGTGTTGGAGCGCGATAATCCCGTGGGCGGCCGGTCAAGCCGATGGGAAGAACGGCCCCGCTCGCGATCATGGCCACGCGCAAGTTCCATCCGTGCGACCGACGTGCTTATGCTAGGTGGCTCTGCGTGCCATCCGGCCGTTTGTCGGCATGTCCGATCCCGGCCGCGATAGGGCTCCGGCTCTTCTGTGTGTACAGGAATATCAAATGCCTGGGGATGGGGCCCAGCTGCTGTATCGATGACCCAGCCACGCCGTCCTGCGCCCCAGATCACTTTCCATGACCCGACTCCGCCACGCACCGTTCCTAGCACCGATGAGGACAACTCAACCACTCGAAGATTCGTGGGCGGGTGCCAGGGCTCGGAGGTGTCCTTCTTTATGCCCATTTCACGCAGCTGCTCAGCAACAGCCAGCGCGGGTGGGCGCTGTGTGCAAGGCGCCAGCAAATCATGGTACAGGTGAACCGCATGAACCTGACTGTGGGTGGCACAGCTGTGTGATAAATCAAGGATTTGCACGTTCGGTGCCGTGTGCAAGAGAAACGTGCTTACACCTTGGAGCGTCAAGTTGGGCATCGCGCCCAACCCCAGGTCCAAGAGAGAGTGCTGCGGTGGAACGACACTTAGATCATCATCCGTGAGTTGGCATCCGCCCACATCCAGGTATCGAAGCGCACCACTTTGCATGCAGGGTGCATGTGTGAGAATGAAACGCGCGTCTTCCTGCGACACTGGAGTGGGAAATAGGAGCGTGCCTTGAAGTGCAAGTTCTGTCAGTCCTTTGGTCGTGGGGGATCCGACGAGGAGCTTGACCAAGCTTTCAGACGTGATCGCTCGACAGCGGGAGAGCGAAAGGCTTTCCAGCTGGATCGTCGATCGGCCTAGGGCGTCTAGCATGGGGGCGTCGACCTTGGTTTCCGACAAGTCGAGATGCGTCAGATTCGGGAAGGACAGCACAAAGGATGCTAGCACATCACGAGGCAGCGACACACCTTTGAGTCCCAAACGCTGCATGGAGGGAAACGTTCGTGATCGGGCATGTGTCGTTGTCCGATGCTGGACCATGTGGTGTGGCAACAGAGCTGTGCGTGACCGGCCGCGGTGCTCGGACTCTGAATCCGTGTTCTCATCTTCTTCAATTAAGTCATACATTGCGCGGTGCTGTGATGCTGGCTCAAGGTGCTTCTCGACAAAGAGTCGCATGGCATGCAGAAACTTGGGGCTAATGCAGCCACACAAATCAAGACTCTGCAGCGCGTTGTGGACAGGCCCAGCATCACGTTCCATACTCACATCACGCACACGGCTGGGTCTACTTCGCGCGCCATCGTGGAGAAGGAGCGCTTCGAGCACTTCTAGCGACAAAGCACTGTCCATCGTCTCACTCGATCCAAATGCCACAAGCCCCGTTGCAGCATGAACCAGCGTGTAGAGTCGTTCAGGTGTGACAAACCGGTGTTCTGTGCTTTCTCCCACGGTGCGTCCGAGACCCAAAGCACGAAATGAAGAAAAGTCCAGCAAGCGAATGCTCGATAGTGTCGAGACTTTTTTATCTATAGCCGCTTGCACAAGCAGCATGAAGCGATATGGGAGCGTAAACTGAATTCTTCGACAAATGAGGGGTTGTGCGTATCGATAAAATGTCCGGTTCACAAGACATAGCATGTAAAGGACATGCTGTGTCTCGTATATAGATGTAGATACGGCCTGCCCGTCGTGGGCGGCCGAGGGAATCGATGCCGGATCTAACAAACGCAGCGAACAGAGTGGGACACTGTCGAGGTAGACAATTTCACAGATTCGCTGTACAATTTCTGCAGGCAGTGACAAGCTGTTCGTCATAGCATGAGAGAACTGGCACCGAAAGCGGTCGTGGTGCCTGGAACTCCAATTCTAGTTTTCTTTTTATTTTGGCCTTGACTTGCGCAATTCTTCGGTCGCAGATAAGCATTCAAACGAGATGAGATCCTTGCCCGATCTTTCTCATCGGGTGGACCAATCACTCAAAGCCCTCAAAAAAATTAGGATTTCAATCCAGGTTAGTCAGATAGGCCATGGAGTCGAAATAGGGAGGAGAAATGGCACTCTTGGGACCCCGCGCAAATGTATCTATGATGGTTTCACCAGCGTATCGACTCGTTTCTGTACTTCTTCATGCGGTGTATGTGTTATTTTACTACACAAGACTCCTCGTGGATGTGATACGCCACGTGTCTTGGGCACATGCCGATACCCTCCCAAATCTCAAAGCACTTCGCGCGCCTAATCACTTGGCCGTCGTATTTGCTTGGACGAATCCCACGGCAAAGAGACTCAATGCTGCTTGTAAAGATGTACTGCGCTTGGCAACATGGTGTGCAGCCGTTGGCACGTCTGAACTGACGGTGTACGATGCTGATGGTTTACTGGCTCGCGCATTCCTTGCGCACAAGGACAAAGAACTATATCTTGACTCGCCGTTGTTGATGTCATCGTCATTGTCATCATTCACAGCATTGTCGTCCAAGCATACCCTGCTGCTACGTATACATGTAGGGTCTCACGAAAAAAGTGACCTCTCTCAAACCATGACTGTTCGCTTGCCTTGTGATCATGTTCATGTTCAGTCAGACACGGTGCGTCTGAACATGATGTCTCAAAAAGACGATAAACAAGCACTAGTGCAAGCCATCAACAGCTGTGGAGATGCGGATCTTATTACGCCAGCAGCTGTGAATGAGCGGGTTTTACGCATGGGTCCTATGAGGACGGTGCCTGAAGTATTGATGTTATGTGATCAACAAGGCGGTCCACCCTGTCTTCATGGCTTCCCTTGCTGGTTGGTCCGGCTCACAATGATCGGCGCACTTCCCTCTTGGTCCATTTTAGGAAGATGGACGTCTGCACATTTCATGGATACCCTTCGGCTATATACGACCGCGGAGCAGAGGCATGGTGCTTAATTACAGAGCCTTGACAGCCGCGACGAAAGGCGAATAAATGGGGAAGATGGGTTGAAGACTAAGGCTCACCTGGCACTGTTGCCCATCATATAGGCAGGCAGCATGAGCTGCAAGACGTCGACATTGCCATTCAGCAAGTGATCATGACCGCCTTTTTCCAACTGGACGAGGGAAAACGACGCGCTGCGCGGAAGAACGAAGCGTGCCCCCTGGATAAGGCCTCGACGTTCAGGAGCACGTGCAGTCTTGCTAACGATCGCATTCACGTACCCAAGGTTCGGCACGCTCGACGACCAGATCTGGTAGGCGGACGACAATTTTGTTGCACTTGTGATTTCTAGCATCCTTTCAAAGATGTCACGACTGTGGTAAATGTCAATGACGCGATCATTCATGGCGTGCATCAAAATCATGACAGGAGGCACGATAGCACCTGGATCATTCGTGCTGTTCATGATCTCCGCTAGAGCGTCAAGCGTCTTGAAGTTGTAAATAAACACATTGTCGAGGAGCTGTTCCTTTTGCGGCAGGTAGTCCAGAAACTTGAGCATCGGGACAATGTCACCCATGCGGAATTCTGTGATCATAGGAC
>ERZ1030923.240-NODE-240-length-8799-cov-5.735133_pt1 | contig 8799 bp, 5 predicted proteins | sample MGYA00518601_ERZ1030923 | MGnify/ENA primary metagenome ERZ1030923 (study PRJEB33718, sample SAMN03159691) | human skin metagenome | collected 2014-05-20 | study: EMG produced TPA metagenomics assembly of the PRJNA266117 data set (Human skin bacterial metagenome and... | reverse complement strand
CCTAAGCCTTCGTCGGCAGCGTCAGATGTGTATAAGAGACAGTTTCAGCACTGAGTACGTGGGCATGCCAGCGGCGCAGCCCTGGCGTCGCAGATGCAGCTTCTGCAGGGGCGTCTGCACCAGCACGTGTGGGCTTCGACGTATCTTCAAAGACAACAAACACATGGTTTGGCCATGCAGAATCAGTTACATGCCACATCATACACCGATGCCGCTGCATATCTTGGGATGATCGCACACTCCGCAAGCACTGGAACGGGCGAAATTGGATTCGCCAAGACCCTGCTGGTTGTGCACCATGTTGCGTCTGGAGATGCGTAGCCACGGCAGAGAGAGAATTGGGAGGAAGTGCCGGAATCCTCGCTGTCCCTGTCACCGCCATGGCGCTCGACACTTGCGTTGTCGTCGTGCACCCTTGCACAACACCCACGCCGGTAGATCAAAGTCAACGAGCGACGGTTCTAGCAAGTGGAGCGAACTCGTACATGAATCAAGGGTGAGGAGATTCGCAAGCCATTTGGTCGAGGAAGCCAGTTGCTCCACACAGCCCTACGTGTGGCGTCGACTTCCTTCCGTCCGTCCTCTCGTTGAACGCCACCGACGTGGCTCGAAACGCCTTTCCGGATCCATGCTGTATATTCGTGCGCATGCCACCCAAACGTGAAGCTACACCAGCTGAAGGTGCACAGCAACTATTGAAGCGGGCGCGCTCGTCACCGAGAAGCAGTGGCTCTGATGGTGGCAGCGTAACATCGTCTAGCTGGGACGATGTGCTTGTGCCATTGCCTCGGCTCATCCACGCACTACATACTGTTGCAGGTATATCTGTCGTGGATTCGATTGGCATCGTTCGTGTTTTAGCGGACAAGAAAAGACAGAGCATCGCACACCTGCGTCGAATTTCAGCGCCAGAGCTAGAAGAAATCGGTGCGCCATGCACAGGGTCAACACGCGATCGAGTTGTGCAGACGCTGCAGCGTCTCGCGCATGACGATACGATGATTCGTGGAATCAACGCACTCACTGACTTGGAACGTATATCAAAGCAGCAGCGCATGCGTGAAGAACAGCGGCTGAGGCGTGATTGGGGCGACGTTCGTGCATCAGAGCCTGCACTTGACGAAAAGTCTTTCGCTTTCGATCATGTACTGGCAGAGACAGCTCTGAAAGGACGCCGCGTCGTCGTGAATCGTGCGCCAGTCATGACAGCATGGGCTGTCGTGGTACTTGAAGCGATGGGCTTCGCTACGAATGAAGCATTAAGTTTGGCTCATTGCTATGTAAGCCAAACGGCTGAAGCGCGTGCGCGCAATATTGGAATCGCAGGACCTAAGAGACCTGTTTCTGAACAGCATCTAATGAGCGAGAATCAACCGCACATTGAGTTCCTGCGCGTCAGGATCCCCGTCTTTCGCCTGCGGAACGGAGAATATCGCGGACTGCATGCCGGCGAAGTCATGCCACCATCGCGTGCGTATGACTACTTGCATCGCTCCATGTTTCAAATGCTACCGCATGTGATGGGGGCGCTGACCTTGCTTGCCAACTCGTACTTGGGACCTGATGGAAATGCTGATAGGCTGCATGCAGCCGCATATGAACTTTATACCGGTTTCCGTCCAGAGACGCATGGCGAGTGGGGGAAGCGAGCGAGCCTCTCGCTCGATACCATTCTTGCATTGCGTGCCACGGCTGAGAAGGAAGAAGTGCCGCAAGATTTGAAGCGAGAGGAAAAGCACGGACTGCCCTTTTTGACAGAGGCAGAGTGTGATGTGAAGCGAGACAATCACATAAAAGAAGAAGAGGATCACAAACGGCCCAATAATGCCACACAGTCACATATAATGGATACACAGTTCAAGAATGAAACATGAATGGGGTCGTGCGAAGCTACTGTCACGCATAAGAGTGTGTGTGGTCCTCTTCCCCCCTTTCGTCCCCACTCGCACTCCATTCTACTTCGCAAGCTAATAAAAAAGTGCATTGTTCGTTTTTTGTCATTGTCTTCGCTTGTACGCTGGCGGGGCGGGTATGCAGTATGATGGCCATAGATTGTGGATTTATGAGCTGGTTGACAGCATGGAATCTATGTTGGGCAGGCATTGAACTAGCGTCTCCATGGGACATGGCGAGTGCGACCGTTGGACGGTGCCTAGGCGCTTCCCTGACGAAGCTTGTTCATTCCACGCAAAGTACGGGTGTGTTGGTGGGCAGATTACACGAGCATGCTTCAAGTACCAGGACTTGAGTTCACGTTGGGCCTTGGGAACAAGTGGAATAGAGTTCATTCCCATCACCTGAACCATGCCGTGCACACGAGACTGGATGGCACGCGTCGTAATGAGATGCATCAAGACTTCACAGCCGGTACCCAGGCCGACGAGAAACACCTTTGTCACTGGTGAAAGCGCGCAATATACATCCCAAATATGTTGGATCTGTTCATTCAACGCACTGGGAGTGGGATCATCAGGATACGCCAGGGCTTTTCCGTGCGAATGATTGCGAACTGTTTGCAGAGGCAAAGGCACCATTGTGCAGAGATCCATCAAGGCATAGTTGCGTTCCATAGCCCATTGGACGAGTGCATCCGCTGAGTCGGCCACATATGGTGCGCCTTGAACGTCTTTATGTAGATTTGCAAGGTCATGAACAAATATCACGAGTGTCTGCGTTGTTGGCAGCATGAGCGATGAGGAGCACAGTGCCTGATTCCGCTGGAGCCCCGCATGCGTAGGTATCGGCAGGAGCTGGTGTCGTTTCCAAAGCCGAGCAGCACGTGCATCTAACAAGAGCTCCGGCGTCGGTATGCAGGCCACAGAAGCTGCAGAAGGAGTGGTGGAGATCTGAGCAGCGGCGGCATCAGTAGTCGAGTCAGTAACATGAGTAAGTGCCGCACCGTGCACGACATCGGTTGTTGCTGCATTCAAAGTGGATGCAGTAAGAGAGTTCGGCACTGCGCTCGGGCCATATTCTAGCGCTGTGCGAAGAGAGACCCAGTAGGGGGCCTGTGCACGGATCACTCGCCGGACAGTATCAGCTGCAGCAAGACTACATGCAGTACCCCGAGGGAGCGGTGGGAGCGGATCGCCGAGCAATGTCCGGACGACAGCGAGTGCGGAGCGCGATATAGCGTCCAGGGTATAACCGCCCTCGAGAGCGACAACCAGGTTGCCCTGTGCAAGTGCCATGAGCTGGTGCGTCATGTGTGCATAGCCAGCGGGCGACACGAGACAGCCGCCAAGCATGTCATCCTGAGCGGCATCGAAGCCCGCACTTACAATGACGAGATCTGGCGCAAACTCGTATGCGATCGGCATGATGCAGTGCTGGAAGGCGTGCAGGTAGTCACCATCGTCCATGCCACTGCATGGCCAGGGCACATTCACCGAGGTCCCACGCGCCGACTCACCGCCGACTTGGTCGTAGTTGCCGAACGAGGTCCCAGGGTAGAACGTACCATTTTCATATCGATGCAGAGATATGTACAGCACTTGCTTGTTGTCCCAGAATGCACGCTGTGTACCATTTCCATGATGCACGTCCCAGTCCAGAATCATCACGCGCTCAACCCGGTCTGGCGCACCCAGTGGTCGATCGAGCAAGACACGTGTAGACACCGCCACATTATTATACAAGCAGAATCCAAATCCAGCTCCAGGCTCAGCATGATGTCCTGGCGGTCTCACAATGGCGAAACCATTATGTACCCTGCCTGATGCCACAGCCGAGCACATCTCGACGACACTTCCGCACGAGAGCCGTGCACAGAACGTAGATGCATGGTTCAGATACAGCGATGAGCTCAACTCTAGATCATGACTCAATGTTTTGAGCTGCGCAAGCGGAAGTGTCATGTTTGCCTCATACTGATCCCACAGGGCAGAGTCGTGGATCAGCTCAATTTCTGCACGAGTAGCTTCTCGTGAGTAGATCTGATGCATCCGCGGAATGCAGGCATGTGCTACAAGCGTTTGAAAGATCGAGGAAATCCGATCCGGCTTCTCTGGATGCTCTTCTTCGGCCAGCGTCGAATGCGCTTTCATACGCGCATCATACACATACCCCGTCCTGCGTACAGGATACACGTGATTCACAGCATGTCCAGCATCATCGTGCTCGGATATGTGGGCCACGTAGGATGTTTCTATTTCCATAGCGCTTAAACGCCAAACAGTTGCCTCTTCTTAGTGTGTGCAGGTAACGTATCCTGTCCAACTGATGGCCTGCTTCTCAGTACCACTGATTCTTCCCCTTACTCCCACAATCGATGGTTGCCTCACACTGACCTGCTCGTGAGCTCTCCACTCTCGTTCGTCCAGGACTCGTCAGACTAATGAAGGTGTGTGTCCTGTTCGCACAAGGCGCGTTTTATTGAAACATGCGTGTATATCCATGGTTCCAACTCTAGCGCTGACCAACCGACCGAAATACAATTACATAGTGACTTGCGTCAAACATCCCGCACACACATGTTCCATGAGGATCGGCCGCCTATCTGAGCGTCTACGTGCTCGTATATGTAAATCAAAGAATGTGTCGTTCTCTCATCATGACCCTTTCCATAAGCGCGAGCAAACGAATGACAGCTTACAGCCGGTCCCAATCACCATTATCCATTGCATCATAGTACTGTGACAGGGTGCTTTGGCTTAGCCGCTTCATGATCTCTTTCTGCGCTGCAGCACATTGGACCAAGAGATTCGCCAGAACTTTCTCAACCTTACGCGTGGCATCATGGCTTGACACGGAGCTGCCACCATCACGATCCTGCTCGGCTGTTGGACTTGGCATTTTGACATATGCATCCAGCGCTGAAGCGAGAGAGTCTCGTGTGGCGCTTGATATGTGCTCGTCAAGAGCATGTGATTCAAGGAGATTGCCCATGCGTAGCTGGGCACTTCGAGATAAAACAGGTTGCTGGGTGGCACGCATCTTAGGTCCTGGCATCCCGTCCGTTCCTGGTGTTGTGTGTTGAGAGCGATCCATATCAGAAGGCAACACATCAACGACATCGACATCGGGCAAGTCCGCTAGCGTGCCAGACGTAGCGAGACGACAATCGGAGCGAAACCACTCAACACCACACCAGAACCGCACTGGCGCTGCTTCATGCTGCGGGACTTCGTCACCTCTCATACTCTTCAAGTAAGCATAAAATGAGCGTCGCACGTGAGCACGACGCAGTACCTCTGTTATGGGGATACGCACAACTGGATCTAATGGAGGACTAGCGATCCGTTGTGGTTCTGGGACTGGCGAGCGTGAAGGGACTGAACCTGAGTCCAAAGTTGGCCCCGGAGCCGGAGATGGGACGGAGGTGGCCGATGGTGCTGTAGCTGATGTGGCGGCCTTGGCCGTGTCTCTGGGCTCGGCCTCCGTCGGGCTTGCGTGCATATAGGAGCCGTACACTTCGAAGCCCTCGAGACGTGGCGATACAGAGCGCATCTCATTTGACCGATCACCAAAGAAGAAGGACGTCGGTGGACGTTCATCGGCGGGCATCGACGCTGGCTGCTCAACCCAGTCAACTTTCCATGCGATAGTGACACCGAGCTCCGTTAGGTGGTATACTTCGCCTTCAATAAATGTACCTTCACACGCCGCATGGTCAGCGCGCAATGATTCATCGACGCGCACCGTGGCCACATTGTTAGAAAGAGCTGGCTCCATAAGGGCTTCTGCCTCAATCCAACCCAGGCGAACCATATGGGCGGCAAGTACAATAGCCTCGTCCACAGAGACAAGCGTGGTGTACTGGACAAGCCATTGGAGTGCATCAACGGATGAAAAACTCGCAGTCTCATACATTTGACCTGCGCTGTCTTTCGCATAGCTCGTCGTAAGTGCCATGCCCATTGCACTCGGCTCTGAGCGCCGTGGTGACGAGCCTACCATTCGGTGAAACACAATCCGCACAACTGCATCACTGAGTAGCACGTCATCCTGTTCATCACGTTCCATGAACAACAACTTGTCGCAAATGGGGTGCACGTTTAACAGGTTGCTCACGCTGCGCGTCGCAATGCCATGCCGAATCACGAAGCGGTCAATTAAGTGCACACCTTTTGGCGAAGGTGTGTAAACTTCGTCTTCCTGGCCTGCCATGCGCTCCAGAAGCCCTGCTCGGATGAATGCCTGGCATATGTGGGAGGCTGTGTCACTGTTCATAGTGAATGACGTCTTGGTTTGACTAAGTGATAGCATATTTTGCATATTGTTGGCCGAGTCACGGACAATTTGAACAAACTGCAATGCTTGCATTCGCTGAATTGCTGCAGGCAAAACGAATGCGAGGGGAAAGCGCCAGTCTGGCCATCGATCACTGAGTGAAATGACCACCGTGGTGAAAAGACCGTGCAGATCTCGACATATTGGAAGACCCTGCCTATTTACTCGCATTAGCCACTGTTCATTTGACTGTAGCGCGATCGGTTTTGGCACCCCATTTCCCGGGCTTGTTGGTCGTGTTGGGCCTGCATCAGCTGCAGCCTGAGGATCTGGCGATTGGTTCCAGGGACTCGATGCGCGCATTGAGGAAGATTCACCTGCATTCTTTGCTTCATTCTCTTTGTTTTGTGCGTTCTCTGCACTATCCGGTGACTTGGTTTGTGCGCGTCTCATCCGCGTAAAAGGCGGCTTGAATCAACACACTTCACGGCGGGGAACGGAGGAATGGTGTTGATGATGATAGTGTTTTTGTGGAGGTCGTTCAGTGGAGGAAGGACCTGGACTTTCGTTTGTTCCAACGCGAAACGCTCGAGCGAGACGCGATTCTGACGCGTCGGTGCAAGTCTGTAGCCGGACATTAAGTCCTAGCGTGGAGAAAAGGTGCACATAAAATATCGTCTCGAACCTAAACAAGGTACACACCTACCTATGAACGAAATAACAACTGCTGCGCGCGCAGAATGAAGTCCATAAATTGGTCGCAATTTTCAGCATCCACAATTTTCCGACAGAAATTCTTCCGCGTGAATTGCTTAATCAGATGAACAGCAGCCACGACAACCTTTTTGATACGTCAGTGGTCTCGCGTGAACGTACCACAGTGCACACATTCGACAAATGTACCAGGACGCAGCTGCGCTTTAGGAACACGGCAAATGCATGTAGACCCTTCATAGTTCATATCCTAAGTGCATGTGTCAGCGAAGGAAGGAGCCAGTGGATTGAGCGACGTACGCGAGCCTGGATGCACCTCACACAGCACAGTTTTTCATAACCTGTGCGCTTCCATTTTGCGATGAGTCTGAATTAGCATGTCATTAAAGACGTACGCAGCATCGGCATATCCTTGTTCTAGCAACCAGTCGTAAAGTTCACGACTTATAGCCTCACGCTTGTAATAGAGGTCGTAGATGTACCGTGACCGGATGTGAGTGATACGCATAATTCCCCAGACGCCCTCGGCTTTGCGTTTGCCATCCTGCGACTCGTTTTCTGCATCGCGCATTTTCGTCTCGTACTCTTCCAGAATTGGCTCGATGTCTTCAAAGCCATCAGGCGGCGGCCTTGTCCGACTCGTCCGAATTCTCGGCATGATGATGGTCAAGTGCACAAGATGGTGAGTGGATATCCACGTGATATGTCCGTCGTGTTGATTTCCCCATCTCTCAACATTTGAGAGCAAGTGGAGTTAGCAAGTGAGCACCGACGTGCGACCGACGCGCGTACGTCCATTCGAAAAAAGCGCCCACACCATCCATCTTTACTCGTCGTTACGAAACAATATGTTTACTGGATTAGGTACGCTGCACGTCTCCTGAAAGAGATGTACTTATATTTTCAAAGTCGAATGCGTGGCGCGCATTGTCGATGTCGCGCAAGTCGATACACAGAGCGGATCGTATGCGCTGACGATCGGCGAATGTGCATTGATTCTGGGCGACTGCCACGTGGGCGATAGCATTGCTGTAAATGGTACGTGCATGGGAGCGACAACTCGCCAAGAGGGCAGGATATTGCGAGCATGTCTTGCTTCTTCATGGACCTAAACCGTTCGAATTGTCAATGTGACAAAGGCTAACCATCTTTCGACCCAGGCGTATGCCTCACTGTCACACAATTCAGTCCTGAGGCGCATGGCGGCTCGTTCCGTGTGGACGTTGCGCCAGAAACCTTGTTCCGCTCCAATCTTGGGCGTCTTCAGGTGGGAGATCGCGTCAACTGTGAGCGAGCCATGGCGCCCACCACACGCTTCGGTGGGCACATTGTGCAAGGCCATGTCGACACAGTCGCAACGCTTCAGGCGGTGGAACCGAATGAGTCGGCGCTCACGCTGACATTACGCCTCTTCCATGACACACGAGCTGGTGTGGATGCGCATCTTCCGCTCCCATCGACACTTGCGCCTTACCTAGTTCCAAAGGGCTTCATCACGCTTGATGGCACGTCCTTAACACTGATTGATGTATCGCCGCCGCAAGGAGGCGCACTTCAACGTCGTACGGAAGACGATGTAACGATGCCTGCATCAGAAACTATTGAATTTACCGTCATGCTCATCCCCCACACCCAAGATCACATTGCTTTGCCGCAAAAGCCCGTTGGCTCTCTTATCAATGTCGAATTTGACATGGTCGGCAAGTACGTGTACAGGTCCTTGCTAGGCCAGTTTGAGCGCCTCGATGCCGAGCATGGAAGCGATGCATCGGCTCTATCCATGTCGATGTTGGAACGTGTCGTAGAGCGGGCGATGCGGAATGTTTTTTTTTTCCTTCTTTCCTTCTTTCTCTTTTTCCCTCTCTTTCTCTCCTGTCTCTTATACACATCTGACGCTGCCGACGAAGGCTTAGG
>ERZ1030923.229-NODE-229-length-9046-cov-5.458014_pt1 | contig 9046 bp, 7 predicted proteins | sample MGYA00518601_ERZ1030923 | MGnify/ENA primary metagenome ERZ1030923 (study PRJEB33718, sample SAMN03159691) | human skin metagenome | collected 2014-05-20 | study: EMG produced TPA metagenomics assembly of the PRJNA266117 data set (Human skin bacterial metagenome and... | reverse complement strand
GTTTCTCGTCAAACATGGTCGCCGTATTCGTCTTGTTGATGCTTCGGATCAGCCAATCCATTCGGTCTATGATGCCATTGGCCGTGGCCAAAAGCTCTTCAGGATCTTCCACCGGCTCGTCGCCTTCTTGTACGCGCACGACCCGCAGCAGCCGCTGCATTAGCTGCTCATATTGTCGCTGTGCTTCGGCTCGCTCTGCAAGTGCCTCTGCTAGCAGCATGAGGACAAATGTGTCGTTTAGGTGCGTCTTTATACCTCGAGTGCCGAATCTATGCGGATTTCAATCCACTCAGGCGCTTTGAAACAAAACCAATAATTGTGCATACAGCTCTATCTTCCAAAGCGGCTGGGCCACTCATGATGAACCTTAATCGAAATACCTAATTCACGTGACATTATTGTTTTCTCCGATCGCGTGTGACTCCTGCCATTTGTCGCATGGACACTCACAAGCCTGAGGTTTTAGCCACATGTAACTCAGCCGCGACTGCGTCCTGGAGACACAAACTCGTCGTAGTCCTGACCACATTATGCTTAGCAATTGGTGCCAATTACATTGCAGCTGCTTTGCCCACTCTTAAGACAATTATCCTTCAGCACACCTATTACCATGGTCATCTCATCGACAATGCCAAGTATGGTGTCATGATGTCAGCTTCTACTCTCATCAATACTGTTTTACCTATCTTGTCTGGCGTCTTCGTGGACTTGTACGGTCCTGCGCTCATTGCAATCCTTTTTTCGTCCAGCATTGTTGTCGGTTCTCTTCTCTTAGCGCTTGGTGCCTCCAGCGGCAACTTCAACTTGATCAATGCTGGCGAAATTCTGCATGGCATTGGCAATGTGACAGTCCACATGTGTCAACTTAAACTTTATGCACATTGGTTTCGTGGATCTGCTGACACCGGTCCTGGGTTACTTGGGCTCCTAACCGGCTTGGATGTCGCCATAGGTCGTGTTTTCGGTCTCATCGGCACACTCACACCCATCCCTCTTTCTGAAGCCACCGGCAAATGGTACTGGGCTTTTTGGCTTGGTTTGATCTTCAGTATCTTTGCATGGGCCCTCGCTTTGGTCTACATGTGCTACGAATACACTTTGCCGCGTTCTATGCGTGTCTCCGTGGCCCACGATGCTAAGCGTGCTTCAGTTTATCATCGAATCCGCGCCTTTCTGCCCCAACTATGGACCAATACTATCGATCTTCCTGCGGCATTTTGGATCCTTATTTTTCTTCAACTTCTTCAGACCGGCGTTGTCGCCACGTATGGCAGCAACACGGTCGACATCATGGTCCAAACTCGTGGGCATGCCTCCCAAGAAGATGTCAAGCTGTCCGCTTACAAGTATTCCATGCATTATGCCATCCCTATTGTCTTGACACCCCTTGTTGGCTATGGCTTTGATTTGTGGGGTCATCGAAGCCATGTCGTTATCTTCGGAGCCGCCTTTTATGTCATATCCATGGCCCTCCTCGGGTTTTCTCATGTACATCCTGCTGTCCCTCTTCTATTCGACGCTTTCGGATACACCGTCAACAACGTTCCCTTTGTCGCTACTATTCCTCTGCTTGTCAAAAGACCATCGTTGATCGGCACGGCACATGGCTTTTGGAAATCATACAACGCGTCCGGCGAAACGATCATGCAGATTGTCGGCGGTGCTCTTCAAGATCGTGCCGTGTCGAATGGTCTTCCTCAATCGCAAAAATATAACTATATGCTATATTTACTTCTGGCAATGAAGGGTGTCGACTTTTTTTACGGCATGATATATCACTATCTTGACACGCGCTACTTTGGTAGCGTCATGCTTATGTCTGAGAAACAACGCGCAAAACAGGAGGCTGAACTCGACGTGTCTGGTGACACTCCGCCTGGTACTCTCTGTTCACCCCGCATTGTTTGGACAGTTGCAGGCTGCATCGTTTCTGTTTTGATGATCGCAGCTGCTTACACTATATTTATCGTGTTTTGGATAACTGACCCGGAACGTAAGCCGGGTTCAGCCTAGTCTTTGTTCAATGCACGTTCGTTATTTGTACAATAGTGTTTCTACTGCTTAATGTATATATTCTTTAATGTACTCCGACTTCATGCCAGATGCTTTACTGCTGTCACGCGCCTCCTCGACCCATCAAGCTAACCTAGCACGAACACCCCCATGCCTTGGATCCAAAGTCAGATTTTCGTTCATGTTTAACAAATGCATTTGATTGATGTTCAGCTGATCTAGTAAAAAGAATCACGTTCAATGCAAGAATCAGCTACGATTGGATGAAAAGTAATTCGATAGCTGCTTGTTGAGTAGGAGCTCTAGTTCAAGCCTTAAGTGGAAAGGCTCTTTTTTGAATCATATCTAAAACTCGTTGCAAATGTAAATATCACTTTGCTGCTGGTGATCTGGATGCCTCATGTTGGTAAAATTCATTGTTGTTCACACTGACATATGGGCCTGTTCTTGCTTCCGTGAATAGCTCGATCTGTTGGGCTTCATAAGCACATTCATGATCAATCCTTTAGCACATTCTATTGTTACATGATGCAGGTGTTTCTAGAACAACTTCATCCACTCGCCCTTTGGTCTTGTCCTCAACATGCTTCACTTCGCCTTTGATCATCGAGGTCCTCTTATTGGCACATTCCTTGAAGGCGCTCTACTGCAACGAAACAAACGAAAAATTTCTATGGCCTCCACCCTTTGGACTGTCTCTTCGTCATCATCCTTTCATGGGGACCAAACGTAAGGCCAAGCCTGCTGTGGACTTTAAAAAGACCAAGCCTAAGCTTGGGAAGGGAAAACAACCAGCAAGCAATGCTACAGACACTTCCTTCAAGGCAAAGGCTATTGCCATGCCTCAGCAGTCTATCATGCTCGATCGATCCCAAACAGCCACCACGCGAAGACGCCAGACCTTAAACGATCTCATCCAGCAAACTCATCATCCTTCATCTGGCGCCCGCAAAGATGCGGTGATGGGCATGCTAGAACTTTTCACCACATACCAAGGATTTTTAGAGCAGAATACCACCTCCCTTATCAATACGGCGTTGCCACTTATCGGAGACGATGACGTCCATGTTCGGGCGGCCATCGCCCGCTATTTTACCAATCTTCTTGCATCCATTCCTGATGATACATTTGCACCTTATGCATCTTCTATGCTTCTCATGACCTCGTCTGCCATGTCTCATATCTCGATGTTTGTTCGGATCGACGCATTGCAAATCCTCTCCCTCCTGTTGGACAAAGTGCCGTCCATTGCCACACAAGACTGGGAGTCTGCGCTTGATGCCAAACATTCATCTGACAGTCATGGTCAGCGCATTCTTCAGGCTTTTTTCGCTATGCTTGGTGTAGCTGCTGGTGCGCAGCGAGCTCGCTCTGGCCTAGTCGCCACTTCCCTGTCGACCACATCGGTCAATTTAAGTGCCAGTCAGCGCCTTACGGTGCTTCGATCCTTGTACAAGTTTCTTTGTCAAGCAATGCGTGATTCTCAATCACATGGAATGCCGTTGTGGTGCTTCCAGTCTGCCTTTGCTTCTCCCAGCGATCTGGAGCAGTTTGAGCAACTCTTTCATCATTCCAGTCTTGAGGCCCATCCATGGACCATCGCTCATGTCCCGGGTGCATCGACGCATCTCGTATGTGAGAATCTTATGTCGGCTGCGCGAATTGATCAATCTGTCGACGCAGCGCCCGAGAGCATACATGAACGTTTGGCTCATGTCCTTCATGCTTCTCTATTGTCAACACTTCTCGACTCTTTGCCGGCAGCTCTAGCTCCCGACGGTAGCTCTTCCGATGTACATGCTGACCTCGTCATGCACCTTCTTCGTATCTACTTGCTTCTTTGGCGCAGAATCATCACACTGCACATCAAGTCTCGCGCCACACAAGGAACGAACGACGTGCCTATCAAGTCTATCACCCAACTTGAGCAACTTCTTGCTCATCTTGGCCCTTATTTTACAGGCTCAATCGATGGTCCACACGTCCGCTTGGAACTTCACGTTATCTATTGTGAACTCGTCTCTCTTTGTACAATGGCTGCACATGAACGCGCGCCCTCCAAGCATCTTCCCTCCGTTCTTGCATTCCTCCAAACGCTTCTCACGCAGAATCACGCTGCTCTCACACACAACTTGTACCAAGCGCTCTTGCCAACGTTCTGGCTCGTGCTTTCAACACCCATCGACGGAAATGTTGACATTCTCTCTGCTCTTCTTGCTCACTTCGACACTGTACAAAATCGGGCACTCCATACGGTTGCCTTCCATTTCCTCGCAAGAATCGCCATGCTGCCGACGTTCCGATCTCTTCAAGTTCAAGTGCTGCCTCTCTATACCCCATCCTTACGTGCAGCTTGGCACACTTGGATCTTGTCTCTCCCCCGCCTTCTCTGGCAGAGCGCCACTTACGCGGTATCCTCGCGTACATCATCATCATCCGAGGAAGAACCCCATGCTGCGCTCACATTGGCTCAGCACATCCTCGAATTCCTCCACTGCACTCTGTTGCCAGCGCGGCACCCGCTTTTTGAGCACGAGGCTCTGGTCACAGAACTTGCCCCGCGCGTTGCTCCTCTATTTCATGTTCACCATCCGAAGCGTGGCATTGTACCAGGTCCATATCGAAAGCTGCCAGTTCCTACACAGCGCATGGCCGAAGCAGTCGTTCAGCTTATCCCGATTTCTCCCCTTAGGTAGTCAGGGTAGTATCATACGTAATCGGGACTTGTCTCATGCCCTCCAATTTCTCATCTGCGTACTTTGCCGGCAACAAACTCCTCCGTGCTTCTTGGCTCCGGGGCTCCAACGCTTTCCTCAATGCGGCATTAACAAGTGACGCAGCTCGTATTATTCTCCTGGATCATGGCAATCCCCTCGTACATAAAAGTAATGAGCGTCGGAAACAGTTATTCCTCGCAAAATGGGCTGACATCCGATCAGCTGTGCTGGCCTGTGTAAACGAGCCTGCACATGGCGTCTTTGGATGCGAGTCCTACGGTCTGCAGATGAGCGATAAGAGTACCAACACCAAAAAATGGCTCACAGGTACAAGCGGCATTGTGTCACCTTTGTTATCCCTCGCTTTCCTTGGTGTAGACGAAACACAACCACATTTCACCATGCCCGCCAATCCAAACACCCATATCCCCGCTGGTACACCATACTTTGCTTTATCGCTTTCGCATCGTCCACCCAACATCGAATCGCCCACACCTTGCGAAGTTCTTCGTGATACGTTGCTGAAGCGTTATGATGTTCTTGACATGCGCTTTGCCGTCGCCTTTGGCTCCCTCACACAGGATGAAGCATCTATACTCGGTCCAGCGCGCTCACTTCTTGACTGGAACGAGCGATACAAATTTTGTCCAGCCTGCGGCTCCGAGTTATACTCAGCGTGGTCCGGCCATAAGCGTATTTGCAGCTCATTGTTATCTACGTTAGCCAAACCATCTATGTTCGTCCGATTGAGTAGTCAAGTCCCCGCTCACGAATGCATCTCTTGGACTTCAATGCAGAATTACACCTACCCGCGAACGGATCCGGTCGTGCTTGTCGGCGTAGTGAATGCAACCAATGACAAGATCTTGCTCGGTCGCAAAAAAGGTTGGCCTAATGGCTTTTATTCATGCATTGCGTACGTTCATACAACTTACCACAGTGGATTCGTTGAACAAGGAGAAACGATCGAGGACGCTGCGCGTCGAGAAGCTATGGAAGAGACTGGTCTGGACATTGGCCATGTCACTTATCAATGGTGCGTTACCAAATGACGTGCAAGTTGACAAATACTAGCTCACAACCGTGGCCCTTCCCCGCACAGCTCATGTTCGGCATGTTGGCGCATGTCAAGGCGCCTGATGCTCACATTCGTCTTGACCTCGACAACGAATTGGAAGAAGCCTTCTTCGCCTCTAGGTCAGACGTGCTCTCTATCCTACAAACCCGCCATAATAAAGAGGGAAATGGATTCCATCGCCACGGGCACATTGTTACGTACGTGTTTCGAGAACTACCTGCCAAACTAACGTGTCCAGTGTACCAGGCCGTAGAGCTATGGCTCACATGCTCTTGAGCAAGTGGGCCTCTAACCACGTGGAGGGGTCAGAACAGAGTAAGCTTTGATTGGCGCGTTTGGTCAGCCGTTTTGTCACAGTGCGGCCGTAGTCCCATCTTGTAAAGAACAATTGCTCCGCCGCTTCTACTTCTAGGTTTTTGGTGTTGCCATGTTCCTCTCAGCTGTGCGCGCATCGCGCTCGGCGTGGAAAGGTATGGAGTAAAATCATGCTTGGCTTTTCTAAGAATGGCTAGCTGACAAACTGTCTAGGCCCCTTTTTCGTTCCGTTCCCGAATCTTCAGCAGGCTCTGAAGAACAACGCGCCCATTCGCACGAATGCGCGAAGCTGCACAATCCTGCCAAACTTTGTCGGGTATGTTTTAAGTAGTGCATTGACTCCAGACTCAAATTCCTCGTACACAATGGCAAGTTCCATCTTCCCGTCACCATCACCGAGGAAATGGTAGGCCATAAGTTGGGCGAGTTTGCCCCTACGCGTAAGCGCTTTAGCTACCGGTAAGTGACAGGCTGCAAGTGGAACCACGAATACTTACGCGCGACGTCAGCCTCACCAAGAACAAGTAATCGAACTCATATACCATGCTACTTTGAGTCCCTATCCTTGCAGTGCAGTGAATACACGTCATTTCTCCCTCTCATCCGACCATCATCTACTTCCGTTGCCTCACAGGTAAAATACTACATTGGAAGCATCATAGCAAGTTGCGGATGAAAGTGTGATAAAACTACGAAGGATAAGTTTAAGTAGGTCATGTGGTACTCCCAGTAGTTAGCTGGCCCGATAGCTCAGTGGTACGAGTGGCGCTTTCCGGTCCGGAGCATGGCGCAGGTCCCGGGTTCGACCCCCGGTCGGGTCTATAGCAGGTTCTTTTTGGATCCTACTTGTTGTGAGGGCCTACTTTTATTTTGTTAGGAATGCATGGATATGATCAGTTGCAGCTAGCGTCACTTGCTTTTTGGTACAATGTTCAACCTCGAGCACTTGTAAATCCCGTAATGGGCCACCATCTTGTGAAATGAAGCCATGTCCGCTTGGAACAATCGGAGCTCCACGTTCTACATCCCCATTTTCAAACATGTGCGAACTCGCTTCCATGTAAGCTGGCCACACAATCTCGTCAAAGTAAAAAGGGGGATCTTCCCATACTTCCCCGTCATCCAATACATAGTTTGCACGCTCCATTCGTCGCTGGTGCATTGTCGCCCTGGATATACGCAAAAATAAACGAACATCCAACAACTTTCGAACGGCAACACTGTAATAAAGCAAGAATCCCTCAACAAGGAGAATTGCAATACGTGGTGCTTGTTGCCCGTCGCGAGATGCTCGAAGCGTCCGTCCATGCAGCTCTTCATGAAACCTTTTTCGTTGCTTGGCAAGTTCAGTTGCGTCGAGTGTGCATGTGTAATTGCTACGTCGATATTCAAAACTCTGGAAATCTGCTGGAAGCTTTTTGTGCACACGCATATATTGAATGACTCGCTCAAGACGAGAATAATCTGACTGTTTCATGCATTAGTTTAGCCGCTATGATGCATACATACAGACCCTTGTGGCGTATCCCAGTCTTGGACCTGCCACTTTTCATTCCATGGTATTTGGTCTTTCGGGGGACAAAAGTCGTCCTGGTGCAGAAGATCCACCGACACGATCGGTGATGCGTCTTCACCCGTCGGATCAAGAATCGCTTTCAAGTTTTTTGCCAATGTAGATTTACCCGAGTTTGTTGGCCCTCTGTTGCGTCAGCACTCCAACATGCACATACCCTATTCCGATCACAAGTACTGCCGTATGTTCATCGACCATGATACGAAATGGAAATAATTGAATCAGTCTGATCAATAACTTCCGCACCCACTGGATTAAAATTCTCCACCTATATGGTTTCAAGACAGCCTCAATTCTATGTCCGTGGCTTTTTTGGTTTTGGTTTTTCATCTTCTTCGGACACAACTGCGTCGCCATCTTCATCGTCACTCGAAGCTTCGGAGGGGCTTCCACCATCATCCTCTGATTCTGCTTCAAAGTCTTCATCTTCTTCCTCATCGTCATCATCCTCATCGTCACCACGGCCTCGCTTGCCAGACGTGACATTTTCATCATCTTCACCAAGCAGCTCGTCCACAGCAGCACCCACACCCATAGCTTCATCAGTAAGTTCGTTCTTGACACGAAGTTTACGCTCAGCAAAAAAGTTGTTGAGGCTATCGAGTTCCTCTCGACTGATGGACTGGAACGTGTGGTCAGTGCCGTGTTGTAGCTCAACACGTAGATCAAATGTCTTTGCCGAAGCAATCGCACCACCGACACGACTAAACACAAATTGATGCACGTCATGGTATGAAATAAGTATGGGCTGCTTTGATACCCAAATGAGGCTCTTGTTTAGTGGGTATAGCATGCCATCATTGGCCTTGACATTGCAGCGCACACTTTCTTGGCCGGTGCTGTTCGTAAAACCTGTGGGCACGTGAACCTTTTGCTGGGAAAATACACGAAATAGGTTCGTGACGATCCGGAACGTCGGCTCTTCATAACGCTTCTTCAACTTGCCTTCGTACTTGGTTTGGATCGTTTCCTCATCAAGATTGAGTTCTGCATCCATTTCCTCCTCGCGTGGGAACTGCAAGACGAGGAAAGGGTACCGTGTTTGACCCTGTCGTACTGGTGGATCTAGTGCCACGATGAACAGGACATGAATGTCGTCAGGCTTGGGTAGAAGGAACAACTGTGTGATAGAACTGTAAAGAATCTTGTAGTCATACGTCTTGCCACGAAGACGCAAAAACGTCGGAAACAGATCAATATCGTACCGGCCACGTGGAGTGAGAATAAGCACTTCCTTGAGCACAAGGATCCCATCTCCAGCAACTTGGCCAATGTCGGCTTTGGCCTTAATGGCATTGTGGAACTGTCTCTTATACACATCTGACGCTGCCGACGAAGGCTTAGGTGTAG
>ERZ1030923.222-NODE-222-length-9237-cov-5.560771_pt1 | contig 9237 bp, 4 predicted proteins | sample MGYA00518601_ERZ1030923 | MGnify/ENA primary metagenome ERZ1030923 (study PRJEB33718, sample SAMN03159691) | human skin metagenome | collected 2014-05-20 | study: EMG produced TPA metagenomics assembly of the PRJNA266117 data set (Human skin bacterial metagenome and... | reverse complement strand
CTTTGACGGCCATAAGCCCGCCTGTATCGAGGTTGACCGCCTGGTACACGGTGCCAAACGTGCCGCCACCAATGAAGCGGCCTTGTTGCCATCGCATTTGCACGCCCTTGGATGCCAGCAGCTGCAGACCTCGGTCCTCCATGCGTGTGTCGTCCAGCACATGTCCAATCTCGCGCCGCTCCCGCATGACATCTTCGCGCGCCGCGTCACATGCATCCAACGCCACGAGCCGCTGCTCAGACAGATGCTTCGCTTCTTTCTCGCTGTCAAGGGCCAAGTCCAGATGTGTGCCATGGGCGGCGCGCTTCGCCCGCTTTTCCTCCTGCTCCTTTACAGCACTGCTGCGGGCACCAAGAATGTCAAAGTGTGAGATCAACAGAGCCATGCAGCTCGACACTTTACCACGTAGCTGGAAAAATTCATGCTCACTGAGCAGGAAGATGTTCTCGCCCATTGTTCTTGTCATAGCATTTTCAAGCGCTTCGACGGCCCATTTGAAAGTGCGCCGCTCTGTCAGCACGCAATCGTCGCAAATAAACGAGATCCAATCGACCGACAACTGCACAAGTGCCGTTGACATGAGCGAGTGCAACCGCACACTTTGAATGTAGCCGAGAGCACGTGCGCCCTGATCAAACGCTATGCTGAAACACGCCTGCACGAGCTCGTCGCACGCAGCACGATCATGAGGCGCGAGTGGCCGCAGCTTGAGCATCTGACGTCGAATGATCGGCACTGCATGCACAACTGTGTCGGTCAGCACATAGCCCGCCTTGGTCATCAGCTTGAGCTCGTGCTGAATCAAGCTGAGGTGCGCCATCCGCTCGTACACTGGCATGAGTGGAAAGGCGTATCCAGGGACGCTGCTGCTTGATCCACCATTCACGCTCTTCGTGCCACCGTGGAGATGAGCCGCAGCTGCTGTCGCTGCCGCGGCTGCCGCTGTCGAGGTCGCACCGGGGGACCCCACGACCGACGGCACGGCGCTGCCTTCCGTCGCATGCATAGAAAACTGCCACATCCAGTGCTGCTTGCACTGCTCGAGCCGAGCGCCAGCGCCATCGGCAACGAGGCGCACTCGGTTTTCTTTCAGATCCAAGTCGATCCATGGCAATGGCAGTGTCATGACGCGTCCCGTCCACAGGAATGGCTCGCGCGGCGTCAAAAATAGCAGATACTGCGGCTGCCACGGTGGGCGGGCTGAGAAATGAGTCGTCGGCCCATGGCCCAGGCTGACGCTGACACCGCTGGTTCCCAACGTGTCGTCCGCGCCTGACGCACTTGGCCGCACGCACTGGAAGATCAGATCCTGGATCACAAGTGGCTTGTCATGCAGACTAGGCTCCGCCAGCACAAAGACGCCACGCTCTTCAAACGCTGACGTATACACGAGGAAATAGTCGGCATAAAGCATCGTCTGCAGGAAGCCATGCAAATCATTCGGCTGTGTCTTGGCTGTTTTGAGGGTACGCAGATCGTACTCGGCCGCTGTTTCAAGCGTCAAGCGCATGCGGCGTGCAAAACCGATGAGCCGCCGGCTGCGGACGCGTGTGTTGTTAAAGACGGTGTGGATCCAACGCGTCATTTCCATCACATTCATAGGCACACGGCCTCCTGCAACGCGTCCAGCCGATGCAGGCTCAGCACTAGTGCGGTTCTTGGCCGTTGATCCTGACGCTGACGCAGACGTTGCTTGCGACCTCAGCGGCATCTTCGCCGCCGTCGCCGACGGTGCTGCAGTTGACGACGTTGGCACCTGGAGCTCGCGCTTAAAATAGGCAATTATGCGCGCAAACACACGGTTTACCAAAGCTGCCGTCTTGTGAGCAACAATGACGTCGCCACCCGGCACCACACGCACGGCCGACGACAAAAAGTCCCACTCCGGCTCGAGGACATCCACCTCCTTAAAGTATGGCGTGCTCTTCAGGCGGAAGTACAGCAGTCGGAAGAAAAAGTGCAGTGCACTGCATATGGAAGCATCGAACTTGTCGTCACTCTCGAGCGGCAAGCTCCAGCCAATGTCAGGCTCCGGCACCGTGAGTTGCACGTAATTCTCTTTGATACGACACGCGAGGGCGAGTGCAGCGCGCAGATCATCCGCAAGCGAGTCGACCAGCAGGACGCTGGGCTCCTGCAGCTTGTCAGCGTATTCGAGTCGCTGTCGCAATGCACCTTCGGCTAGCCACATGGGGAATCGGACGAGCGGGAGCACGTCTGGCTCAAAGGACGAGAGGCCCATCTCCAGAAACATCTGGTGGTGCTGCCGAAGTGTCGTGCGTGCCATATCTATAAGCATACGCAGCCGTTTGAGTGTGCGCTGCTCGAAAGCCTCATGAATGTTGCTCTCGCGGAATATGCGCTCAACAACAAAGGTGTTTTCTTCGTCTGTATCGACCCGTGGTAACGCAGGGCTCATCGTTGGGCGCAGCGTCCCATCCGACGACGTCAACGTGCCAGTCCATCTGTGCAAGAGCTGCACTTGTGCACGAAGCTCGCGTGTGACATTGAACCATGCCTGCAACGCAGATAATCTAGCCTGGAAATGTGGTTGCGCCCAGGTCGGGTAGCCCGCGAGTAGCTGTCGCTGGGATGGGAAGAGCTCGTCCACTGCTTCAATGCGCTCGAGAAGCACCTGAACTGCTTCAAATAGCTGTTTCCGCATATCGTTCGATGGCGGTAACGTATCTTTGCTGAACGCGAGCACATCGGCCACGACCGCCGGCACGAGTCGGTCTCGCTCCTCGGTAATCAAATGCTCTTCTGACTCTGGCTCATCGCGATAGTGAATGTGACCAACACGAAGCGCGCGCACACAGAGCCACACACTGTGCATCAGCTGTGTCGGCGTCGGCGTTGTGGCGTCCGCGGCGGCAATTCGCTTTGTCTCCGAAGACAAGACCTCGCTTTCTAGAACCGAGCGCAGCATCTTTTGCCATTCCATTCGTTTCTTCGGATCATCTTCCGATGCCACATGATCCAGCACACTCCGCTCTGCCTGTGGTGTACTGAGCTGCGCAGGCGTTTCGACGGGTGCTGCGTGGTCCGTCCGAATGCGCTTCATGTACGATGTCAGGTATGCTAAATCCTTGTCTGCATTTTCAGGCGGCCCCATGGACTCCGTCGCATCGCTGCGCTGCGGCCGCGCATGCGCATGCGCGTCGGCGCCGGACGCCATCGTGGACGAGTAATCAGGTGATGAAAGGACAAAGCCGTACGTGAGGTGTGTGTTTGATCCGTGGATGCCGGGCAGAGTCGAATCGGCGTATGCCTGGCTACTATATCGGGGCAGTCATGAATGGACGGATCGGGCTTTACTAGGGGCGCGCACGCATGCACATCTCCTCCCTCCAATCCTAAAGCGAGACGCGGCCTGGTAATTTTCGCTCGAATGGCTGGCCACGCGGTGACTTCTCATCCTCACTGAATCCCGGCCGCGCATCAGTCGATCACTTTGGACCAAGCAGCCAACCAGATTCATGGAAAGCATGAGTGGCCGCCGCCTCCACTGTACACTCGAGATGACGGTGCTTTTCCGCCCTGCCCGCGCGCGTCGCATGACTCCAACGCCTCCAACTCCCCCCATCCACCCTCTGACCTCTAACATCCCTCCACATGCACCTGGGTGTGTGAATGCATGCGAACGTTTTTCTCATCTCGGCCGTCAGTGAGACGCTCGCCTCCGCTCTGAAGCCACGTTCACGACGAACTTGCTACCTGCCGCTCGCCCGTTGGACGTCGTTCTGCTGCGCTTGTGTCCGTCTTCGTCCTTCAAAGTTCCCACCTGCCACTATTTAGCGAAGCGAACCGCTATCTGCTTCCCGTCTCCTTATGTATTGGCCGACGGGGAGCGCCCGCCGGCTGTGTGTTGAGCCTGCAGGACTTCCTGACGTTCATAACGATGCAGTCCACATGGCCAGCACACGCGATGGAATGCTATGGTTTGTTCTGACTCGCACGGCGATCTTGCTGTGGCGTGCTCGCCCCATCGAAATTGTCGCTTCCGTCATCCGTACACAGCGCAGCTTGCATGAATACGGTGCCAATGTGCACGCAGTATGGAGTCCCGACGCAAGTGGGATTGCCATTCAGACTGAGCGAGACACGCTCTTGTTTTACGAACTCTCGCAGCCTGCCAGCAAACCAAGCATGCATGCGCTCTTTGATCCGAGCGCGCCTGAGCTTGCTCCGTCGTCACAGGCCCTCCTTGCTACGTTCCAACCGGCTACAGGTGACGCATACCATACCTGCACAAATGAACCGCTTAGCGCACGAATCAATTTCCAGCTTTTGTTTCGAGATGCTTTGCAAGTGGATCCAGGCATTGCATGCATTGCATGCGTTGATGCTCATTTGTTTGTCTCGACCAAATCACCCGCAGCTGTCCAGCTTGTGTCATGGCCCAGCTCGTCATCGTCAGCATCGACGTCGGCCGCATCTGCATCGGTATCCGCATCGTCTGTTGCTTCTGCACCACCGATTCTTCTTGCGCATCTTCCATGGCTTCAAGTGCCATTGTCATCATCATCGTCATTAGCGCTCACACCGTCACCCATTGTACATGCCGAGCACTCATATGCCACCGATTTGTCAGCCTGGATTTCAGCCGATGGTTCCGCGTACATCGTTGGTCGCAACGATACCTGGGTCGGTGCATGTGCTTATCGTGCTGTCGATTCGGCTCACAAAAATGTGCCGACTACAACGGCGTTGAATGCGCGTTTCAGTTTGTTGGCTCTCGGGTTCGAGAACGGCCACATCACTTTGTTTGAGTTCCAGACTGCCACGCAGACGCCGCAATTCGTTCACTCACTTACGCTTCCACACATCACAGGACGCGTCATCTGCTTGGACTGGACAGCGGATGGACATGCCCTCGCTGTTGGGTACGAGCACGGTTGGGCCATCTGGAGTACGTTCGGTCATGTGATGTGCCACAGTTTCCGTGAGGATTGGACGACAGCGACTCGAACGTATCGTGACAGCTTCCAATTTGGCGTACAAAGCGTCTTTTGGGGTCTTGGCGGCACAGAACTCTTCGTTCTCGCACGCCCACTGTCGCCTGACGCGCATGCCCAGGATGATGAACGCACACTTGCCTATGTGGTGCCATTCGTGAAAGTCGCTGCAACCACGCACATGACACCGGCCGACGTGAATGCCGGTTTCCTCCTGGGCGATGCTTCTGCCTACATGTATCGCGGACACGAGCAGAGTGATGCCGGACTTTTGTCGCCAGGAAACGATGTGTGGCGCCATATCCCATTCCCAGCCGAGTATCTCACCACGCAGTGGCCCATCCGATGCACAGCCCTAAGCCCCGATGGGCGGTTCCTCGCGATCGCAGGGCGCCGCGGCCTTGCCCATTACAGCACAGCATCTGGACACTGGAAACTGTACGAAGTCGCAACACAGGCTCTATCATTCTGTGTGCGTGGCGGCATGGCTTGGTACCAGCACGTTCTAATTGCAGCTTGCGACTGCATGGGCGAGATTCAAATCCGGCTTTACTCGCGGGACCAGCCTCTGGACAATGCACATTTACTGGATCTTGTTGTGCTGGGTGCACCTGTCGTAACTCTGGCTCTGTTTGAGACGAGTCTGCTCCTCTACCTCGCGGACAACACACTCGTGCATTACCTCATTACGCCCACTCGAGAGCATATCCGACTCCGGCTGTGCGGTAGCATCTCCTTCGACGGGATCATCGGCGAACCGTCGCGAGTGCGTGCCTTGAGCTGGCTCGTGCCGCCAGTGCAGCGGGACATAGGTCACCCAGCGGACGACTTGACTGTTGCAAATCTATTGTTCCTCATCGACGGGATGTTGGTTCTTTTGCGTCCCGCGCGTGCATCAGATGACGACCAGCTCTCGTACGACTTGCAAGTTCTTCATGAGCATATCGAGTCGTTCTGCACACCCATCTACACACCTGGGGCTCTTTCGCACTCCTTATGGGCCTTTGATGGCCACCACATGAGTGTGTGGCTCCATCCCATGTCTCGCAGCGATGCGCCTGACTGTGTTTTGCCTGTGTCCTCGACGTACCCTTTGTGTATTTTATCTGATCGTGGCATTCTTCTTGGCGCCGAGTCGCTTCCTGTCTTGCGCCGCACACTTGATACCACCTCCTATCGCTTGCGCCTCCATACAACCCTGTTCCTTGACCATGTTTTGCGGGCCATTCTCGAGCGCCGACACCTTTTAGATGCGATTGAAATCGCCTCACTCTATGTACCACTCGAGTACTTCTCTCATGCGCTGGAAGTTCTCGTTCATGCTGTGCTGGAAGACGAGGCCGATGCAGCACCCCAGCAAGGGAATCATCCCGGTGATCTGACCTCTCCGGGAAATGGCATCACAGATTCTGTCGCAGCAGGGACAGCTTCGAGTGCTGCAACTTACGCAGGTACACGGGCTCCCATCCTCCCGACAGTCCTGGCGTTCCTTGATCACTTTGATGAGGCTCTCCAGGTCGTTGTCCGCGCGGCGCGCAAGACCGAAATGTCTCGATGGCGCTACCTCTTCGATGCCGCAGGTCGCCCCAGTACACTCATGCAGCACTGTCTCGACCGCCATGATTATGCGTCGGCGAGTGCATATCTGCTCATTGTGCACGAACTGGAAGACGGTGCGACAAGTCTGCAAGCTACAGCAAAAGCACTTGCGCGCTTCGAAGAAGCAGGCGAATTTGCTTTATTGCGCGATACCCTGAGTTTCCTGCATGGTTTGGATGAAAATGGCGACATCCTGCGCACGTGTACGTCCGCGGCATCTGAGCTCGTCCAGAGCAGCGGTATATCGATTCTTTCTCGAGAGTATGACGTCGAAGTAGAAAGGCGAATGCAAGGTGCACAGGCTGTGCCTCTTCTCAGGACGTCATTATCGCCATCCTTATCGAGACAAGCTCCTTCACCTAGAAAGCTTGGACTTACCGACTCGCCACGAAGGCCTACAAGTGTCGCGAGAAAGAGCAGCATGTCGAACTCACCTGCGCTGCGTACTTCATCAGCTCATGTCTTGCATCGCGCTGCACGAAGTGCCTCGATCACACTCTCGCCTTCGATGCCCCGCATGCAAGCCAATGGCCGGCTCGTCTTGCCTCCCACCTCATCTCCTGGCCTGTCTCCTCGTGTTCCCTAGTTGCGCACCACATACTCGGTCGTTTATTCATCAATACGTCCTGTGTGTCGCAAACATTCTGCATTTTCTATAGCCCCCGCCTAGTGCACGAATCTTTCGCTCGTTTCGATGCATGCCTCTTATTTTCGCCTCACATCCCGCCTAGCGTGTTTCGTCCAATATGCCGTGCACCTTTTCTCCTGGGCGTGATTGATTGTGTGGAGGACGCTCAAGCGCGTAAGCCAGAAAAAAAAAATTGCATGTGCTTGGTATGTCAGCCTGCTTTGCTTACTTGGCTCGTCTCGAAAACCCAGTCCTTCACTGCCCATTCATGTCACGGCAGCATCTACGCAGCAAAAAGACGCGCTCATCGTTAGCTTCAAGACTTTCTTCCGACCATGCCACGCAGCACGCCGTTTCGAAGTCGGCGTATCGTCGGCAAAAACAGCGGATGCGTGAACAACTAGCGGGAAATCAGTCTGGCATGCAAGACCTCTCAGATATGGTCTCGAACTTGGCTTCGTCTTTCGACCAAGCAAAGAATACATCTGTTCAGGAATTAGTCTCCGCTCAAAATGCCACTGGTACCGGGAACACGATGAAGTCGCGCCGTGCAATATTGTACGTGCCCCGCTGAAACTCACTCTTGCAGGAAACGCGAGCGACAACGACAGCCGGTGATCCTTTCCGACTTGCGCCAGAGTGCAAATCCATTCGCTGCGCTCCGAACACATGCTCGTAACACGCTGGATCTTAGCGCACCACCATCGGTGCCGAGCACACACTCTCAGACGACTGAGACAGACGTACGCATGACTGATGATGACTGAGGGAATGTCGATGGAAATACCCTTACTATCTATGCTACAAGGATCATGAAGGTACAAAGCCCACTCAAGCTTGAGGATGATGAGCGACCTTCTATGCGCGCACGTTGACGCGCACACATATGCACATACCATAATGCGGAGAACTTGTCATTACACAACCAACAGCGAATGTGTTCTCATGTTCCACGAACGAAATCGACAGTTTCGCGCAGTTTTTCCAAGACGGTCAAAAGAATGACGGTATTGGGCGCCAAACGGATCCACGATGGCAACCAACCACGGAGCATGAACGTGGGCCCCTCGGTTCGCATAGCATGAAGGAGCTGGGGAATGCCACTGTCATTTCCACGCGCATTCATCAGACGGCTTCGAATCACATCGGCCGGCGACGTAATAGTTGTAGCGACAGTGCCTGCCAACAAGGATGACGTGAGATAATGAACAAGCGAGCCCGGAGTGAAGAGGCCGGTTCCTTGCAGCGTCTCTTTGAAAAAGTCGTATGATGCAAGCTGACTTGAATTCATCAACATGGCACGCACCATATTAGGTGTTATACCACGGAAGAGTACATGCGCACCCTCTTCTTTGACGGCACGCACAAGTCCATTGATAGCACCTTTGTATTGGAAACGTTGCGCAGGGTCGCGGAACATGTCACTGGTCATGCGCACCAAGATGATGTCCGCTGGATTGCCTGCAATGCCGCCTGCTACACCTGCCAGACCTGCCACACCAATTTTTGTCCACATAGAGATCGGCTGCGTTGGGTCGTTACGATGAGCAATGAAGGTTTTAAGTTCCTCGTACGCTGCGAAGCGCATGAGACTGTATGTCATCTGTCGCAAGATACTAGCAGATATACCGATGTACAGGCCACGCACACCCTCGTTCCGTAACGTCGTGCTCACAACACGCCAAGTTGACATTTTTTCTGGCGAGTTGATGAGGCGAACTTTCGCGAGATCAAGTGGGTGTGTAAAACATACGGCAATGCTCGCAGCTACGCCACCGAGCCAGAAGGGGTATGTTTTGTGATGCGTCTGTGGCTGTTTCTGTGCCATGAAAGTCGCTTACTTTCTTCTCCAGGCTCTAGCTGCGCGCGCGAACAACCCGACGATAGTCGTCTGCACTAGCAGAGGATCGTGTATAAATTCAACAAAGCCAATCTCTGCAAAAGAACTTAGTTGCACGTAATATTTTTTTTCCAGTTTTTGGGTGCCTCCCTCCATTTTCATAGGCTACCGAAAGTCCAGGTCCAGGTCCAGGTCTAGGTCCAAGCCCAGAC
>ERZ1030923.216-NODE-216-length-9391-cov-5.311804_pt1 | contig 9391 bp, 6 predicted proteins | sample MGYA00518601_ERZ1030923 | MGnify/ENA primary metagenome ERZ1030923 (study PRJEB33718, sample SAMN03159691) | human skin metagenome | collected 2014-05-20 | study: EMG produced TPA metagenomics assembly of the PRJNA266117 data set (Human skin bacterial metagenome and... | reverse complement strand
CTCAGGAGTCTCGTGGGCTCGGAGATGTGTATAAGAGACAGCTCTCTCTCTCTCTTTCTCCCCTCCCCGACGAGGAGCAGACGCGTACGACTTACCTTGATTCCCCCCATTCCTTTGCATACGACACTTGGACGCCGCTTTGTGAGAGTGGACGACGCGGGCGATGGTATGTCTCGGTTACATCAGTGTACTGGCTTGCATATGCACAATCCATCGCCGATCGCTGTACGTCATCTCGCACTCCATGTACACATTGTAGCGCCCGCACTGCGTCAAATACATAGGAAAACCCACTAGGCTCGTGTTGTAAAACAAGCGCGTTCTTAATGAACGGCATCTCGGGCGGTGGTATGTCTAGAAGATCGGCGAGAACATCCATATCTGCTGCATTTGCTATGCTCCCACGCAACACGCGTACTGTCCATGGCCCGATCACAATCCCTCTCTCGTGTACCTTATCTGATGGCACAGCTGAGCCTTGTGCACTGGACACATATAGCTGATCTGCCTGAGCATGAACGTGCTCAAATAATCGATGTGGTAACCGCGTCATTATAATAGGTGAAGAAATGCTTTCCACGCGTTATTTTGCAATAGGCGTTGGACGCTGTCGTATGGATACGCCAATCGCAAATTCGTGAACGTCCAGGCGGAGAAAGTCGCTTTGTGAGTCGGTGTTGAAGTAGTTGAGTGTGGAGGTTCTGCCGCCTCCACGGCCCGGCCGCACAGGCTGAGTGAGTACGAATCCCTTGACGGAGATGCCACGTGAGTGAGACACATGCACCGCTTGTGAAGAAAGCTAAAGCGGGATGGTGATAGTATCACGTCAGCCGGCCGGGTCGTATCTGTGGGACCCAATTCGACGGCAGCCGAAGCAGCGCCCGCCACATAAGCAGAGTCAGACAGTCTCACCAGCCACATATCATTGTCAATGATGATCTCAGTTGTTTCTCTATGCCTACGGGTTCAGAGGGAGGCTCGATAAGAGCCATTCTATGATTCTTGTGTCTGTGTGTCAGGCATGCAATTTGTTCGCTACACTTGAGCTGATGACGATGATGATGCTGCGCCCGTGAGAAAACCAACATTCACCGTGATCCTGTGTGCTGCAGAACCAGAAGCGGCCACTGCTTATTGCAATAACATAGAGTGCATTATAGACTTTGACGCTAGAAATGTAGGCTACGAAATGAGCTTGCAATGTAACAAGATAAGCGTGAGATAGAGTCACTATTCATGCATGCTACATTTGTAGACAGACCCCGTAAGGGAGGCTTACACAATGACTAGGGACCTCTGACTTGGGATGAGGCCGCCGACACGAGTCCGAAATCGCATCCTGAGAATCAAACCAATTGAAAGCCTGCGTATGGCATCATGTGCCTTGTTTGTCACTAGAAGTTGGATGTGAAACGTGGAAAATCGGTCCGTGCTGTGCCCAACTGAGTAAAATTTGCGTTTGCATCTAGGTGGAGAACGGTCTGTTCGCTCATGCGGGTGGCGTTTTAAGCCCACCCCTCCGGCTCGGGCAAGTAGAAATAGGACCAAGTGCACACAACCTTTTTTTCTTCCCACCACCTTCTTTTGCATCATGTCACAGATGAACAAGGCTTGCTGCTCCATTCCTCCTGTCAAGACAGACTACCAGCCGAAGGGCAGGATGGAGAAGTGTGCCGGCATTGACTCTTACGTCATTGGTCCAGCTGACTCGAAGACGGCCCTTGTGTGTGTTTACGACATCTTTGGTTTCTGGGACACGACCAAACAGTGCGCGGACTTGTTGTCGGAGGTAATGAACACCAAGGTCGTCATGCCCGACTTCTTGCGCGGACACCCATGGCCCATCGACGGCTTCCCCCCTCGCAACGATGAAGAAGGCAAGAAGCTGGGAGAATGGTTCGGTACAATCGCCAGCGTGCCAGACCGCAGGAAGGACCTTGAGAGTGTGGCGGCCGAGCTGAAGAAGAACGGCGCTGAGAAGCTTGGTTTGTATGGCTTCTGCTGGGGTGGCAAAGTCGCTAGTCTCGCTGGCAAGGCTGGCACGTCATTTTCAGGCGTGTCGATCATCCATCCCGCGATGATCGCACCTGAAGAGAGCAAGGAGCTTACAGTTCCTATGGCATTTTTCCCATCTAAGGATGAACCTCGTGATGAATGCGATAAATACTGGGACACTCTGAAGATCTCGCACCCTGAGCTGGTCGAGAAGAGTGTGTACCACTACTATGGTGACATGTTCCATGGCTTTGCATCGGCCCGTGCGAACTTGAAGGACAAGGCAAACTACGACGCTGCTGTGGACGTTTACCAGCGCCTTGCCAACTTCTTCTGCAACGTATTCAAGTAGATATGGTAGAGTGGTCAGGATGTGTGTCTGATTCTATCTCGACGGTTTCACCGTTCTCTTTGTCGCCATACACGGTTCCTACGCGGACGCGTCCTCCATGCGCACGTACGATCTCCTCCACCGTCCTTGGTTTGTCTTTGTTTTCGGTAAACCACCCAAGGTTGTCCGCAATCAGATGACTGGTCAAGCTGTTAGCCACGGTTTCACATCCGCACTCTTTCAACGTACCGGTTCTTGCAGCCTGGACACTGCACGAGCACTATGCCATTTGTATAGGAATGCTTGCTGAATTCATGGGTTGACCGAGTGCCACAATCCGGTACAGTACAAGTAAACGTTAGCTGCAATCGTGGCTTCAATGATTCTTCAGACGACGTCGATGCGGGCGATGGCGGCATAGTCGGTGCGTCACTGCCACTCCCGCGCGAAACGCTAGTGCCGAGCGAACGCACGTTCTTTACAGGCAAACTTGGTGTACGCACGCTGGACGCAATTGTAACTTGTTGTAGCCTACATGTTCGAAGCGGTGCATGCCACCATCCTCGCTGCAAAAGTCGTACGGCTGCCACCATCACAAGTGTGCAATCCCGAGAACCTCGGCGGGCAACGCCTGTCGCAGATAGCACCAAAAGTAACACTGGACGCCGGTGAATTGAAGCACCTACTTGATGCAATGCAGGTGTGTATGTAGCGAGTACCACACACGGTGATTTGTGGTGGACACGTGACTCGTTGTCGCGCACCCTCGCGGTCATAATGTGGAACGGTAGGGATGGCGCCTCGACGTGTCGAGAGGCAACAAGAGACAACCAGCCAGTGACAAGGAGGGGTGCGTGTCTCAACTCACATTGGAACGAGCCATGGAAGTTGAACAGGCCGGGATGCCTGCTCAGCCGGATCCACGGCAGCGTGGCAAGGTCAAGTTGGATGCGCTTCGCAGTTCGTCACTGAATGTCTCGCATAAGATCCGGATCCATCACCTACTCGCTTTGCTTGTGACCAAGACTATGGTCGCTTCCGCAGCGTGGCTCACTCGCCAGTGGCTCCTCGTTCCCCAAGTTGATACAGATTTTTTCCAGCTGCAGCAAGATGGCATTCTTGCTTCAGACGCTGGCCGTATGGTGGCCCAAGACAATCTCGTTCACGAGCCTGCTAGTCTATGGGCCGTAGCCACAGTCTCTATGTCGATGGCAGCATTTTTCTTACTGACCACTTTGCGTGTATGGCGTTGGGATATTGAGCTAACGAGTCACTCCGTGCGTCATCTACTAGTTCTGGGCGCAGTTATATTTCTGCAACTGATATTTTGGCTCATGTCGCTCAAGTATCTCGGTGCCACATTTACATTAATCTTCACACAATTCTGTGAGCTGTGGATGCGCGACATCCAGTTTGGCCGTCGTTGGAGCAAGTCTGGCGGAATGCTAGTCATCATGTCGATGTGCATGTCCTTTGCGGTTGCAACACTCACGCATTCCTCCGTATCTTTACGGCGTCCTTACGCCGATACGCTCGACAGCATCATGACACGTACACTCACATTCAAAGCCAGCCTTCAAGACCGAGTCTCCGTGTGGGATCTATGCAAAGGGTTCGCCGCATTACTCGTCCATGCCGTTTTGTCAGTGGAACTTGGGCATCTTGTATCCACCACCGCAAGACACGTCGGTGGCCGTCGTCGAGCGATGGTTTTAGCCACGTCATTTGCCGCAGCCATTCTGCTTCCACTATCGACGCTAGGCGCTATCTGTGGGTTCAAATTACTGCCTGCGCCTCTCGTACCTGGTCGAGAGCCCACGGCCCAAGATGCATTGGAAATTAATCACCTGGCTGCGTATCTTGTGCTGGGCATTGGATTGCTCATGTTGGATGTTCTAGTGACTTTGACCCTTGAGTCATATGTGACGCTGATCATGCATGTAGCACATGCCTGGCCAATGGTTGTGTTTGCAGCGATGGCAATTGGGTTTGCCGTCTTCAACGTAAATGTGAGCTTTATTCAAGTCGTCTGCGCCGCTTGTGTAGGCTTTGCATTGCGAGCGATCCTGCGCCGCTCGCCTTTGTACATGACTTCTTGGTACCGCCGTGCGACTGTCGAAGAGCAGCGGGTTGCAATGGCGGGTTCAGATACAGACACGACTCTTCTGACTGACTTGGTTGTTCTAACGTATCGATTTATGATTCAGCTTCGCCACATGATCAACGTCATTTTAAAGAACCGTGATTCTCGGCGGATTTTTCTGTTCCTCTGCTTGAACCTTTCGTTTATGGTGGTCCAGTTGGTCTGGGGCGTTTGGACTAATAGTCTCGGCCTTATCAGTGACGCAATCCATATGTTTTTCGACTGTGCGGCGATATTTATGGGCCTTGTGGCAAGTGTGATGGCGTCGTGGAAGACGGATGACAAGTTTCCCTTTGGTTACAAGCGCGTCGAGATTCTATCGGGCTTTGCCAATGGCATTTTCCTCGTGCTTATTAGCGTGTTTATTCTCTTTGAGGCCGTGCAACGCATTATTGAGCCACCTATCATGACCAACATGACGCAGCTCTTGATTGTTAGTACGTTGGGTCTCGTGGTCAATTTATTTGGCATGTTTGCCATGGGACATCATCACCACCATGGGCACTCTCATGGATGTCATGATCACCATCATCACGGTCACGATAACGGCCATTCACACAATATGCTAGGACTGTACCTGCATGTCATGGCTGATACCCTGGGCTCTGTCGGAGTGATTATTAGTACGATTTTAATCCACTACTTTCACTGGACAGGCTTTGATCCTATTGCGTCCCTTTTGATTGGCTTGATGATCTTGGGATCCGTCGTCCCTCTAGTCATTGACGCTGGACGTATTTTATGCTTAGAACTGGGGAAAGACGATGCTAACGCTCTCCAGTGTGCGCTCGAGAAAGTCAAAGCCTTGCCCGGCGTCGTTTCCATTTCGGACCCGCGCTTTTGGCCTTTGGACGGTGAATCGATTGTTGGCACCATTCATGTCTTCTATGATACCCCTCTAACTTCGCAGACAAACGACAAATCCGTTTCTGTTGACCCATCTACACTCGCTGTGGAAGTGGAAACCGTCTTGCGCTCATGGGTCCAGAGCCTAGACACTCTCCATGTGCAAATGCATCCTACTGACCCAACTGTGCTAGCACCCGAGAAGCACTTCGAAACATAGGCTACCGCATGTGCCATCGCCAACTCCCGTATGTAGTGTAAACGTTTTTTTTTCTTGTAAACACAAACAATTGTTATGATCGTATGGCTCAAATACAGTGTGGTATACACAACATTGCCAGGCTCTTATTCCCCCGACCTGAGGCCCGAAACACTGCACGTTTAAGTATGTACGAGTGCATGCTGAGCAAAGCACTATACTGCTGACACCACCTTCCGCAAAATCATGTCGCGCGACGCTTTCAAATTTTAGTTCGACCAACACAGATGGAACATGAGCGAGCAAGTCAAGGCGCGAGCTTCGATCCTCATGAGCCGATATTCTAGGCGTGCATGTGACACACGCATCATTTACGGGATGTCTCGCCCATGCCAACTCCCTGTGCGCACGCTGAGCGAATAAGCGTGGAAGGACAAATTGACCAAGTAACACATAGATCCCTTTCAATTTGTCTGCAGGGGCATGAACTGTGTTTGCGTGACCTGCCAATCATGCCTCCACACTCTGTGTGCCAACTGCGCAAAGCGCGTTTTGTGAGAAATGCTCGGCACTGGATTGGACCATCACATCAAAATTCATACTCAAATCAGGCCGAGGGCGGTGCATTGTTCCTATCACAATGAGCTCCGGCGACAAAAATTGAATTAAAAGGGGAGATTTATTGTTCATGACGTGATTGACGTGGTATTATGTCATCAGAACCCACCGTACTCCGCTCCATCAGCACATATTCATGTCTCCCAAATAAAATGGCACAAGTCGGCACAACTACCTCCGCGGTTTTCCATGAACCATGCGCACACACGGATGCCGTCCCAACTCGTGATGAAGCAGGCACCCGTAAAGGAACGTACTCCCTCGTTTTTCGTGAGAGCCAAGTACGACTTTCACTCTCATAAATCGAATCTTCTCCGGTTTCGCGCTGGAGCTATTATCGAAGTCCTGGGCCAGCTCGACATTGGCTGGTGGGATGGTTTGTTGAATGAAAGTACCCGTGGGTGGTTTCCGTCAACTTATGTGGACACCATTTCAGATGAAGAAGCTCTACGTATCACAGGATCATGCGCTAGGGCGCGAAGTCCACAGCTCTCTCAGTCTTCAGGCACGACAGATTCGTCTAGGTCGAGCACGTCAGAACCTACACTCTGTGCACAAGCAATCCAGCTGGTTGATGAATTTATCCAGGATATAAACGAATTGATCAGCCTCTCTCGAAAACCACTCCAAGAACCTTGGACATCCACAAGCATGGACCCCATGGTGCAGAAGCTTGAAGCTGGAATGCTCAAACTTGGGCAGTCCATGCGTCAAACCTTTTTGGCAATCATTCAAGCGAGCCAAACCGATCCTGAGTCTTCGTATTTGTGTGATATGGGTGCTTCAGAGGCTTCGCTTGCCATATTGCCGAAAGACCTAGCCAATAAGTTTCCAACCTTGGCCGTCCGTGTTCACATGCTCATAAAGTATCTGCAAGGTTCGACGCACTCATCTAAAAATCACACAGAATATACGAAAGAACAGAGCTGCTTCGAGAATCTTGCGCATCAATTCATCGATACTATGACCTTTCTCAAACATGAGGTATTGGATAACCAGCGCATCTTGCTTTCCTCGAGAAGCGAGTCGCCCCTGTCCATGGAAGATCTTGGATCTGAAAGCGTTCAGGCTGCTGATTGCTCCGTCTCGCCTGCACTGTCGAGCTCGGCTCCTCGGAATGACTCGGCCAAGCGGCCAGGTATGCGCCGAGCTTCGACGTCGGAGATTTTCTCTACTCTCTTGCGCTTTTCACCTGTCTCCATCAATGATGGAAAAATTGAGTTAGCTGGGTTCACATCGATGTCGTCAGATCATCGCGTGCCTATTGTGGAACCGGAATCTCCTGTCTCCGACACATTCTTAGGCAGTGACATCCCCCCGGGAGACATTGTTTTTAGTCCACAGGGCACTGTCAAGGGCGGCACTCTGGAGGCACTCGTGGTGCAGCTTACGCGCCATGATACGTTTGACACGAAGTACACTATGGCGTTTTTGACGACGTTTACGTCTTTCACGACGAGCGAAAGACTCATGGAGCTTCTCATTGAACGTTTTCACCTCCACATGCCCGTCGGTCTTGACGAAGGCAGGCTTAAGCAATGGGAAGAGTTGAAAAAGATCCCTGTCCAGTTGCGCACAGTAAATGTGATGAGACTATGGCTCGAGTATCATTGTGTTGGCTTGAAGGATGAAAAGGCATTGGATTTGATAGAAGCTTTTGCGAATCATGCGCTAATACTCCGACACGTGAAGGGCATGCGTGGCATGCTTCTCCGGTTAGTTGATCGACGCCGTCAAGGGCTGGAAACGATTCCGAAAAGATTCTCGCGACCAAAGTCTATGCCTCAACCGCTGTTACCTGAGGACATGGTGAAACCGTCTCTTTTAGGGATCGACCCGATCGAACTCGCCCGACAACTCACATTGATGGAAAGTGATCTTTTCTTCCGCATCCGTCCGTTGGAATGCATGAACAAGGCATGGACAGGCCCTGATGCTTTTCAAAATGCCAGGGGTATTGTCGATGTGATTTCCTTCCACAACCGGATCACTGATTGGGTGTCGAATGTTGTACTGATGGGTGAGACTGCTGAGCAACGAGCTATCCTCATGTCACATTTCATTGCGATTGCTCACGAGTGTCGGCTTCTAAACAACTTTTCGACGATGTGGGCGATTTTCTCAGCTCTGAACTGTGCGTCGATTTTCCGACTGAATGCGTCATGGTCGCTGCTCAATAATAAAAGCATGGGCATTCTGGCAGAGCTGAACCAGATCACACAGGCGTCGAGAAACTACCACTATTATCGAGAGTTGCTGTATCGAATAAGTCCTCCTTGTGTTCCCTTTTTTGGCCTATATACCAAAGATCTCACTTTTATCGAAGACGGAAATCCAGACCAAATGTACTCTGATACACGCTTAATCAACTTTTGCAAACGTTTCCTAATTACGGACGTTATTGTCGAAATACGACGCTTTCAATCGACTCCGTACAGTCTCGCACGCGTTCCAGCGTTGATTGACTTTCTTGAGAAACAAATGCAATCTGGTTGGGATGATGATGAGCGCTACGATCGAAGCCTACTGCTCGAGCCTCGATGGTCGTCGACTCAGTCCAAGCCGCCTGTTCGACAAAACTTGAACGTTCTTGATACCGAGGCCGATGAACATCTGTCCAACTTGTTACGCCAGAACGGTTTTATCTGAATTGTTTATACCCCACATTCTTTATGTTTTGTACATGAAATGATTGTTCGAACACTACTCTGATGAATATAGATGAATCTTATGTATGGAAAATTCATTCAGACTAAGAGCGCACGATACCTTGACCATATGCCTGGACCGACTGTGAGCAAAAAGGTAAAATAACTAAATAATTTGACGGCGTGGTCGTAATCAACGCAAAAATGCTTCCGCGCCGGGAATCGAACCCGGGTCTGGGCCGAGCTTAGATGACAAGGCCCCGTCATAACCTCTAAACTACGCAGAACTTGTTGATAACATTGTGAAGACTTACATCTATAATGTCGTCGTGATAAAGGGACTTATTTCCTCTAAAAACATCTTCGTGGCACCAAATGGTTCCGAGTTGGTCACGTTGCTGACTTCTGAGGACGACGTGTTTTCAATACGATGAATTAATGCGTATGTATCCCTCAGAAAATTTGAATGCTTCGCCAACTGGGTTTGCTGTGTAGTGCAAAGAAGCCACCATTGGAGCCATAAGCAGCGATAAACCATATCCCACTTGCACACACATGCCGTTGCCTGTCTCTTATACACATCTCCGAGCCCACGAGACTCCTGAGCATCT
>ERZ1030923.215-NODE-215-length-9430-cov-5.288213_pt1 | contig 9430 bp, 10 predicted proteins | sample MGYA00518601_ERZ1030923 | MGnify/ENA primary metagenome ERZ1030923 (study PRJEB33718, sample SAMN03159691) | human skin metagenome | collected 2014-05-20 | study: EMG produced TPA metagenomics assembly of the PRJNA266117 data set (Human skin bacterial metagenome and... | reverse complement strand
TCTGCGGAGCGATTTGTCGGTGTATTTGGCAAGGGCATGCCTTGCGTCACGGAGTGCAAAAGAGCGAGTCGTGAGGAGGGCGTCATGTTCTTGATTTCATCCATGGGTATACCCTGCCGAAGCGCAGCAGTCACAAGCAGCTGCTGGTGTTGCTGGGGCGTTAACGCTGCTAGATTGATGCCATGTCCCATTTGCATTCGTGCCAACGCTTGTTGCATTTGATGTTGCTGCTGCGATTGTGGATGGTGAGGTGTCTGCTGAGACTGAGCCTGGAGTTGCTGAGACGGCTTTTGAGACTGCTGGAGCTGCTGCTGGGATGGGTTCTGCTGATTCTGTGGCTGTTGTTGTTGTTGTTGTTGCTGCTGCTGCTGCGATAGCACTGCCTGGTTGAGACTTTGCGCTTGCCCTTGCGATTGTGCCATCGTCAATGCATTTAGAGCACCAGTGCTGGACATTTGCTGTCCTACTTTGAACGTGGTGGGCAATGACGACAGCACAGGTGTCGGGGGACCTGTGGCAGCATTTGGCTGGGTGGCAGACATGGGTTGGCCACGCATCGCACCAACATGCTGTGCATGAAACGTTGGCGCCTGGTTTTGGGCAGATGGCTGCGCAGCTGAAGGTATAGCTGGTGCAGATCCTGTCGACATTGTCGCATTCGAACTGGGCGTGGGCGGCGCAGAGGTGGGTTGCATTGCAGCTTGGGACTGCGCAGTTGGCGTCTGACAATCAGAGCCCGGCAGCTGTTGCGGCGTCGAAGGCTGGTACTGCTGGGTAGAAGACGCCGACGGTGGCACCTGTGTGGATGCAGGTGCTTTTGTCTGTGAGACAGTTGCTGGTAACTGTAATTGAGTATTTGATGCGCCATGACCCATCATAAGAATCTGCACAGGCGGCGCAAGTGCATTCGCAGTCTCTTGACCAGACATGACGAATGGGGGAGGTGGAACTGAGCCTGGTGGAACGTCCGAGACAGCAGGAGGAACAGGTGCCGCAGAAGCTGCAGCTGTCGATGAAGTGGCGCGCGCCGGAAGCACACCTGCCGTGACAGCGGCCGTAGCGGCCGTAGCCGCAGCGGTAGATCCAGGATCTGAGAACATGGCGGCATCATACGATTTGGGTTTTGTTGCCTCTTTCCAGCGCTGATGTCGCCGTGACTCGAGAAATTCGGTAAATAAATTCGCTTGCTTGTGGTTGTAGCTGGAACGTGCATTAAATAGTTCCCAGAACACACTCCAATACTCATACAAGAAGCCGCGAGGCAGACGGATGGGGATCTCGGGGTTCTCAGGCAAGTCCGTTTCTTCGACGAAAGCCGCTGCGGTCTTGTGCAACTTGCGGTAATGCAGGTACTCCCACACATACAAATCAAGCTTGTGTGCGTGCTCATTTCGGACAATTTCCTCATGCATTTGGGCTGCATTTCCACTGCCACTGAGACCCGTAATACTGGTGGGCAAGGGACGAACAGGATGTGGTGTATCAGCTTTGGGGCCTTCTTCGGACACTGACGTAACATCTCCTGTTGGCATTGCCCTGGGCCTGGCTGCGCTAGGTACAGACTCTGTGGCTGTGGTGGCAACATTAGGGGCATCTAGTACCGTCTCCTTGGTGGCCTCCTGCTCGGCCTCGGGTTGATGAACGTTGGTATGAGCTTCTCCCGCGTGATCTGCCTCAGGAGATGGCACTTCATCCATTCTGTGCCGCTTGTCCGGCATGTGTGCATCTTTAAGCGGAGATCCAGCGCGCTTCCGTGTGTCGTTCACCTCCAATGGAGTTGTCGAACTATGTGGCGGGTCTTCATTTGATAGCCTTGGCGCAGCCGCTGTATGTGCTGCTGGTTCTGGTCCCATGGGCATCGATGGAGCAGCTGTTTTTGCACTTCCTAGATCCGCATTGTGCTCTGAATCCCTTGCTTCCAACGAAAATGATGGAGGTTTCGTGCTGCCAGCCATATATGAGGCATCGGTCAAGTCTGTTGCATTCCCAGCATCGGTCGTGTTAGTGACGTCTTTTGAATTCTCTGCAGTCGAATTCAGGGAATCCGTATGCTTTGTGGTCGTTGGCGTCGATGCATGCGTTGCGGTAGCAGACGGGGCTTCATTGCCTTGCGACGGCGATGATCCCACAGCGTTGTCCACGTCAGCTTCTTCCTTGGCAGACATTCAGTTTCGTGCCGAACCAAGTCGCACGAATAAGCAAGCGCTTATAATTGAAATAAAAAGCCCGTTCAGAGAAGAGAGCGTGTAGATGGAAGTTTATGTTAGTTCTGAAGTTACCGACAGACGCGATAGAAGTTGTTTCGAGAACGAGTCCGACGTATTCGTGCCAATTCCGAGAAATAATGTACACTAATAAGAGAGGTTCATTTACAGAGCACCACTTCGAGCAACTTGCGGAGCGTTGGGATCAAAGAACCCACTACCTTGCGGCGCGTATGTGGCAGAATCGTTCACGCGATGTGCAAGGTACGATGTATTTCCCGTCCTCGAAAAGAACGCGACCAGAAAGTTGTGGGATTCTTGCAATAAAAATTTAAGACTTGGAGTTGAGCCCTATTTTCGCGAATATCAGCGCGCGTGCGAGTTTGGATGTCCTGGTCCATATTAAGCTAAAATGAACGTGTGTGGATCCTAACTGGTCGGTGTTGAACGATCTACGTCATCTGCTACAAACCATCATATACACTCCGTAGAATGCGAAAGTTTGTTCGTAACAAGGCGTACGTCATGTCGGTAAAATCTGTGTCGCCAAGTGCGAACTACGAGAATTCCTACGGTATGGAGTGTCGGTGGCTTCCCTTGAAAGTGGGTGGTCTTTTTACCGCCAGTTCAAGCCCATCCCCCATTTGATTCCCCCCCACCGTGTCACGAAGCACACACAATTATCTTCCACGAATTCATTAGTCACTGCTGGCTGGACCCACGAAAACGTTGAGTCACGTGATACCCACGTAGAAGACTGATTGGCTTTGCGCCTGGGCCGATAGCGCGGTAGCAGTCGTTGACGGCTGCTTAGCGAGACAAGTGAGGCGAGAGCGTGCGCGTTTTCCTGTGCTTGTTGGGCTCCTTTGTTAAGGCGCGCACGGAGTGAACATGGCTAGTGTCGTAGCGATCTTGGACTTGAAAGGAAAGCCTTTGATCCAGCGATCTTACAGAGACGACGTGGATCCAGCTGCTCTGGAGCGGTTTCTTCCCCTGTTGACGGAGATTGAAGAAGAGCGCGGGGCAGGTGCGATTCAGCCGTGTCTGAGCTCACAAGGTGTGAATTATATGCATGTGCGGCACAGTAACTTATATCGTACGTCGAAAGAGACGAGAATATCGGACCTAACAGACAGTGCTTGCGCTGTCGCGAAGAAATACAAACGCGGCTGAAATATTACTTTTCCTGCACAAGCTGGCTTCTGTACTGGAGGAATACTTTAAACAGCTAGAGGAAGAGTCGATCCGTGATAACTTTGTGATTCTGTATGAGCTGCTAGACGAGATGATGGATTTTGGATACCCCCAGACGACTGAGAGCAAGATTTTACAGGAGTACATCACACAAGAGTCATACAAACTAGAAGTGCAAGTTCGTCCACCGATGGCTGTGACGAATGCCGTGTCGTGGCGCTCAGAAGGAATCAGATATCGCAAGAATGAAGTGTTTCTGGACGTGGTCGAGAGTGTGAACCTGCTCGTGAATGCGAACGGTCATGTGGTTCGCAGCGAGATTGTCGGCACTATCAAGATGAAATGCTATCTTTCAGGCATGCCAGAATTAAGGCTCGGCCTAAATGACAAGGTGATGTTCGAGAGTATGGGGCGCTCGACCCGAGGTAAGTCCATTGAAATGGAGGATGTCAAGTTTCACCAGTGTGTGCGTCTCTCCCGCTTCGAAAATGACCGTACGATCTCGTTTATCCCTCCTGATGGTGAGTTCGAGCTCATGAGCTATCGTCTCAACACGCAAATCAAGCCTCTCATTTGGGCCGAGGCCGTCGTAGAGCGGCATGAAGGAAGCCGCATTGAATTCATGGTGAAGGTCAAGGCCCAGTTTAAGCGTCGCTCGACGGCCAACAATGTTGAAATTCTCATCAACGTGCCGGATGATGCAGACTCGCCCAAATTCCGGGCAGCGATCGGCTCAGTATCGTACGCACCTGAATTATCGGCGATGGTCTGGAAGATTAAGCAACTCAGCGGTGGCAAAGAATATCTCATGCGGGCCCATTTTGGCCTTCCAAGTGTCCAGGATGAAGAAAGCATTGTACGTCGCACGCCCATCAATGTCAAGTTCGAAATACCCTACTTTACCGTCTCTGGTATTCAAGTGCGCTACCTCAAGATTGTTGAAAAATCCGGGTATCAGGCATTGCCTTGGGTGCGCTATATCACACAAAATGGCGAATATGATTTGCGTACACAGAGTGAAAAGAATTCCGCAAACCTCGCACACTTCACGACATAAGCACAGTGCCAAAGGCGAGGGGAGACAGAGCGAGAGAGAGAGAGAGGCGAGTCTGGTCATTAAACGGACGTGTGCACAGTCAGGTAGATGGTAACACAGCTTTTAGATTGCGTTGCTAGCGGCATTCATATAGAACTTGTATGTACAGAGGGACCGATTAGATCCCCATGGGGCTGATTTAAGTCAGGAGCCGCCTTATAGTCGATGTCACGGCCATCAATCAGGTGAATTGGCTCAGTTCCCACTGGCCGCTACAAGTGGCCAAGAATGAAATCACACCGCACGCAACTGTCAAAACTCGGAATGTGGAGTGGAGGCGAAAATACGTGGAGGTGTAACCGCTGCGGCGTTCAGGTGCATCGCAGGGGAAAATTGTGTGATCATGAAAGGTGACCCAAAAAATTGTCCCTTAGGAAATACGCTCGATGTTTTTGCGCAAGAATCTGGACTGCATGTGGAGAACACAATGCCAAAAATATCAAGGCTATGCATGCACCAATCCTAATTGGGCGTAATGTTTCTGGATGCGATTGCCATTACGTGCGAACCAGCGAATCCCAGGTCGAGTTGACTCACCTCATCTTTGTTTGGCTGGGCGCTTAACACACAAATTTGGTTTAGCTGGTGTCAGTCGTAATCGCGGCTGTGGCGTCGGGCATATTTTGTATAGTCTTGACAGGTCAAAGAAGTGAAGCAAGAAACTATTTTCCGTCAGTACGAACTTCACACACACACACAGGCACCTGCTACTATCTCTCTTGTTAAACACATAGGGACGCGCTGAACTGTTGCCTCACCCTCTTCTCTGATTCATCGAATCGCCCGTTCTTCATCTCGAATTCCCCCGTCCCCTCAACTGTTGGTTTCCATTGACAACGTAACGTGTAATTCGTGCGCTGCGTGACATCTTGGCTTACTCTGCTCACGATCATGGTACTGCAAGTCGAGACTACTTCTACCAATAGCCAAGGCCAAATTATGCCGTCATCGTACAGCGGGTCTAGCGATGTCTCCATGCCTTCCTCGCAGCCGCAGTCACAAGTGTCTTCGCGTGCGCCTTCGCCACCACTTTCGCTGCAGTCAGGAGTCGTCAAGCCAGCCGCACCGATACGCACAGTTCCATCCACTTCGTCGATGTCCAGATCTGATGGTGCCCCTGAGATGGTCATGATGATTTCTTCCGCACCGACGCCAAGTCCGATGGTGCTCCATCCTCCACGCACGTCTTTGCTGCTTCCTTCGACGAAATCGTCTGTGAGTAACAGTCATGATCTTGAGTCCATCCACTCTCCATGGCTGATTGATGGCAGCGCATTACAGCGGGTATCATCCCCCGAATTGGATACGGATATCAGTCGCACATCCTCAACATCGACCAAGAACTCTGTTGCGATGGCTGGGTCTCCCAAGAGCTCTTCAGAATCCGTTCATACAGCGCACTCGGGATCCCAGTCAAGTACGGCAGAATCTGCCAAGTCCGCGGAGATTATCAAGGCCGACACCGAATCGGCCCATGCGAATGACGATGGTGAAGTTACCGCAGAAATCGACTCAACAGATACCCGTCATCGGCTGAAGCGTTTGCATTCCCTTTTGGAGCTCGCCGAGACTGAAGCGAACTACGTCAAGGATTTGGACGTGCTCATCAACGTGTTCTTCAAGCTCTTGCCAGGTGTGTCGTATTTTGCCGACTCGTCCTCTCGCCTCAACACAGTTGTACGGAATGGACCAGCTCTGCTTAAGCTGCATCGTAACATGAGCTCACGGCTCACGGAAATTGTGTCTTGCAAGCGCCTTGCGCCGTCTGATTCGGAACGCACAGAAATGGAACGTGCTCACAGTCCCGACTGTGATGAGGCTGTGTCGCTGTATGCCAAATTGTTCATTGAATTGGCACCGGAGTTTAGCCGCGTGTACTGTGAATTTTGCAGTCGGCAAAAAGAAGCGCTCTCTTTGATCGACACTGTCGAGCAGCGCCCAGAGTGGGATTTGTACCAGTACCGTGCGTCTGATACTGTGCGTTCACTTGGCTCGTGTGAGGACATCCAGGACTCTGCGAGCCAAGCCGCGATGCGCGCTAAATCGCGGCAGCGACTGCTATTCCGTGACTTTTTCATCAAGCCGATCCAACGCGTGTGCCTATACCCCATTATTCTTCAGACAATCAGCGCGTACTCGACTCCCGCGCACCAGGCTCTCCTTGATGATGCATTGAGACACATGCGCCAAGTGACAGCAGATGTAAATGAGGCGAGTGCGAAACGACAGGCGCGGTTGCTGTCAGAAATGATCATCTCCCGCATGGAGCCGAGTCTTTCTTTGTCATCGTCGTTTCTGCCATCGCTAGGCGACTGCAAGATGACCGGCAACCTAGATGTACTATATCACCACCCTGAGTTGGCTCCTCTCACAACCCCTCTTGCGACCAAGTACTATGGTTGCGTGCTTTACGCCGATTTTGTTCTCATGTTCAAAGCACGCAAAACATACACGTATCAGCCCCGCTACTGGTTCCCACTGGCCGATGTCAAGCTTACGCCAAGCACTGATCCAACCGTGAAGCTTCCGCTTTCGTTCCGTCTGACCATTCATGGCCATCACTTTGAGATGATTGCGACTACTGAGAAAGAGCGTGACTTGTGGCTCGATGCATTCGCGAAGGCCATCTCCGAAGGCCCCGCCCCTCAACGGCGTCTGCATGGTATGGATGTACCATTTCCTTGCAATCTTGAGCCGGTCCCTCCGAGTGCGTCGTCCTCGACTTCAACGTCTGTCTCGTCATCATCATCGTCGGTCACTCTGTCTGCCGCTGATCCTCTCGCTCGGTACTTAGGTACGTGCACTCTGAACGATGGCAGTGATGGAAGATCGTGCGCATCGCAGCCGTCGACCGAAGTCCTTATGCGCCTCAAGTCTCCACCGCGCCGCGCTGCGAAAGACAAGGTCATGGTATTTTCTGACGCGTGTATCTCAGCACGTTCTTCTATCGACATCGACTCTACACGTTCACGTGGCATGCTTGTTGGCTCGCGTGTGGGATTGCACCGGTTAAGTGGAAATGAAACGCTTTCCTTGCGGCTTTCAACGAACGACTTGCCGCCATCAACCAGCGCTCTGACGTCATCCCAAGACAGTACTAGCGATCTGACGACCGAGTCGCCTCTCGATTCATCGAGGCCACAGTCGCTGTCCTCGCCACAGAGCAGCAAAGGGCTCGATTCGGCTGATCATAAGGCTGCCAGGCCATCACGATCTGAGACTGATCCCGTTCGTTCGCGCTCACCGGAGGCTCCGACGCGACAAGTCATGCCTCGATCCCAGTCAATGTTGGGACGCACGCTGCAGGAACTTCTTGCACCTACATCGCTATCTGTCCCTGCGAAAGCAGAAGACTTGACGAAGGCGCTTATGGACGCCTTCACGCCCTCGTCGGCATCGTCGTCGGCATCCGCTCCTGTGTCATTGTCGTCGGGCTCCAAGTTGAAGCGAAGCTCGTCACTCGATTTGTCCGGATCGCCAACGCCTCTGGGCTCAGCTGCGTCCATGGGCCCGGCTTCAGCAGTGGCTTCTAGCGCTCCCTCGTTATCCTCATCGACCTCATCGACGTCGTCCATGCCAGCGACGTCCTTCATTCCGCTGTCGTCCTCCGCCTCGTCGGCTGGATCTGGATCATCATCCTTGTCTACAACATCTGGGTCGGCCTCGTCTGAAATGAGCACGAGACATCATCGCTCTCGCTGTTCATCCATGGACAGAACGTCTTCCAAAACGACTCATCGTCGTTCATCTTCCTCTTTGTCTTCTCTCCCATTTCGTTCTAACAGCAACGACAGCACTCCGACGACGACGTCGCCCAATGCGTCTCGCTCCCTGAGCCCACGTCGGCGCCTGGCACAGCGCTTCCTCCAGCGAAATCGCTTCTCATCCATCAACTAATGTCATTGCCATTGTCAGAACTATCCTCCTCATCATTTTCATTCACGTCCCATTAATCATAAGGCATTGTTCGTAGTGCTGCAGCGGCTGTGCCGCATATGTCGTGAACCACAGCCACGCTCGAGTAATTCTTCTCTTGTATTTCTTGCATCACATAATCCCTGTATGCATCGACGTGGAAAAGCGAGCCACCCAAGCGTAGTGCAGGCCTAGAAGCTATGCACGTTTGCTCTAGCGAATGTGCTGCGCGCATTATTTGCTGGGCCATAAGCTTGGCCTGCGTGTGAACGATGTGCTTCGCTAAGGTGTCGCCGCTCATGGCAGCTTGCACGACAACGGGTGCAAGACTTGCAATGCGCGCTTTTGCATTGTCATTGGAATACAAAGTTTTCAAAAGATCTGTCACACATGAAGCCGATGGCATGCGCCATGCTGTGAGGCAGGCGCTCGCTAGTGTTGTCGATGGCAGCGGATGTGCATCTACGACTGCGCGTAGGACAGCACGTCCCAATGCATAGGCACTGCCATCATCACCTAGAATCCAACCTAGACCGCCAACACGCTTGATGAGCGTGCGTTGCACATCAAATGCAAGGACGACACTACCTGTGCCGGCAATAGCTACGACGCTGGCTTTGCCCTCATTGTGTGTGCACAGGAGGGCAGCATCATTGGTAACTGTGAGTGCCGTCGTCGGACCAAATATCTGTCTCAGGGTATTTGTAGCATCGTGCACACTTGTGGGTGTATCGATACCAGCAGAACCGACCCAAATGTGACGCAACACAGGAGGTTGCGACACGGATGCAATACTGCTGCACGCATCTTGCACGGCAGATTGAATCACTCTTGTCCATACATTCAGGGGCATCGCCGAATAGCTACCTGGGCCAGCCGATCCGCGTGCTACAACATGATCATGCTCGTCAGTCAATGCAGCCTCTGTCGATGTCCCACCCGCATCCACTGCTACAAAGAAGCCTGACATCTGCAGCTGTCTCTTATACACATCTGACGCTGCCGACGAAGGCTTAGGTGT
>ERZ1030923.210-NODE-210-length-9525-cov-27.187751_pt1 | contig 9525 bp, 6 predicted proteins | sample MGYA00518601_ERZ1030923 | MGnify/ENA primary metagenome ERZ1030923 (study PRJEB33718, sample SAMN03159691) | human skin metagenome | collected 2014-05-20 | study: EMG produced TPA metagenomics assembly of the PRJNA266117 data set (Human skin bacterial metagenome and... | reverse complement strand
GCCGCTAGTGCCAGAAGACGAGCAGATCGAGCAGCGCCGTCCAGCTGTGTATGACGGTCATGGGGTCGGCAAGCAGTGCGCCTATGGCAGCGCCTAGAGCGAGCGAGAGCAGGTCAGAGAATCGTCCAGGACTGGTGCGAGGGTGCGATGGTTTTTGCATAGGGTCCTCCTTTGCGTGACCGTATTTCGGTCGTGCGAAAAGGAATATCCAAACCGCCGCGTTGTCCAACTCCAGGCGCTCGGTCTGGGCTGCCGCCCGAGCCGGACGGCTCGGTTGCCCCGGTACAGTCCTCGCGTACTCAATCGCACAGAAGCGTTTGGCCCTCCATGGGTGCCGCTGCCGCGTCTTTAATCGCTTAGACGGGCACACAGCGCGCCGCGTGGAGCCGCTGGGGCGCCCCGCAGGGCCATAAAGGCCTGGGCGGTGAAATGTTTCCAAATATGTTGTGGCACCCGCCGAGACGGAGGGGTGGGCCAGTCAGTTTTGCGGCAGGGTGCCGTCAGTCTTTCGGGCCGGACTGCACGGCCCGAACCCACGCCGCGAAGCGGCTGGATCACAACACACTATATGCACTCTTAGTGACATCGGGTGACCAGGCATTTCAGTGCCTGGCGACTTTTATCGCACGTGCGATAAAATGGGGGCATGGCGACCCAAAAAGAAGTCTGCGAAAGGTGCGGCAAACCAATCCCGCAACGGACGGATCCGCGTGGGCGGCAGGCGCGGTTTTGCTCGGGTGCATGCCGTGCTGCTGCGTCGCGTGAGCGCCGTAAGCGACAGCACCAAGAGGAGTTGGCGCAGGCGCATGAGCAAGCCACGCTGAAGCTGCGTACCCCCAGAGAGGAGGTAGCTGACGCGGCTCGTGTCGTCAGGGAGATGACTCGCGATCTCCGGGCGGGGCGCGAGTTTTACGTCAGTGATGAGCACCAGGAGTTAGTGCTTGCGGTGCGTGAGTTTGCCGAGCTTATGGATAAAAATGCGCGCCGTTCTGCCGCTCCTTCAGGCTTGAATCGTGCCGCCCGGAGGGCAAAGAAAAAGCGCCGACGTTAGGAAATATTTCAGGACGTGCATACTTCGTTTATGGGATACAATTTTTTGCATGGGGAACGAGATAAACATCGAACAAATAATTGTCAGAACAAAAACTGCTATTGAGAGCCTAAAAAGCGTAGATAATTTTCTGGAAGAACTTGATTCTCTTGTAGGGAAAGAAGTTGAGGCATGGGACTATCTCAATCATCGGATGTTTCCTGAAGAAAGGAATTCTATTTTTGATTTGATAGAGGTCCTTGAAAACGAATTGCTTCCAGAAGCGGAAAGCCGCGCCCAGAACGTTCTTTAGGCGCGGCTTCTTAATTTAGAATCTACTGGTTATCCCAGTAGACGTTGCATGTCCCGGCAGTTATCCCTGCCATGACGCTGGCTTTCGCCCAATTGTTAGGGCGTACCGTCTTGCTGTCGGTTAGGGTGCCCATCGATACGCTGGCTCTGTGCGAACGGCTTGGGTGGTTGTAGTGGGAAAAGCATCGCTTGGTGGTGCCGTTAATGAGCTCCCACCCGTAGTTCCAGCTTCCTCCTCCGACTTGTTCAGTTTTGGTTCCTGGGAATCCAGGAATTTTGCGGAAAGAAGTTCCGTCCTGCGACGGAGAATCGATGTCAAGTGTTGCTACCCCAGACGTAGGGTTTCCCTCAGAGTCTACTGTTAGAACTTTATTGTCGATGACCTGAGGCTCATTAGGCGTTTGGGCAGATGCCTGTGGAGCGACAGCTACCAGAGTCGAAGCGGACAGAATTGTTGCGGCAAGGCGGAGATACTTCATAGAGTCCTCATTTCCTGTCTAATGTGTGCCAGATGAAAAGAAAGAGAGTATTGCGTACTCAGCATCAGCATATTGCAGACCGTATTAGTCTGCAGTAGATAGAATTTAAACTTCTTGTTCCTAGTAAATGCCTATTTTTCAGGAGCGGAGTTAGACAACCATCGTGCTCTAACACAACATATGCGGACACATTTGTAGATGAAGGTGTAGGTCGCATGGCTAACGATATGGAGTCTGGGACGGATGAGTTTTTGACGCAATGGATGCTGCATCCCGGTCGGGTAATTCGGATGGGGAGTCGTTGCGTCACGCCCAGGAGATCATTCGACACTGGCTAGGAAAATAGGCCGCGAAGGCGTCCGAAGAATCCTTGCTGTGGGGGTTGCTTGGGTTCTTCCTCGTGTGCAGTCTCTGCTTCTGCTGAGGAAGATGTGGGGGGAGATTCTGAGTCTGCAGTGTTGTCGTCGGTAGGTTGCCTCGACGGTTCGGGGGATGGTTCGGGGGCTGGGGTGTCAGATGAGCCGCGCTCTAGCATCAATAGAGCCTTTTGGAGGTCTTCGATGCGGGCTGCGCGTTCTGAGGCCAGTACTTTTTGAGCCTCCAGTTCTTTGCGGAGGGACTGCTCGCGCAGCTCTGCTAATTCGAGTTTGTGGTGCAGATTAAGGGTGTTCAGGTGGTCACCCTGGTCACCTGTGCGGACATGTTCATGGTCACCCTGGTGGTCACCCTGAACACCCCCGTGGTCACCCTCCTGGACGATCAAGTCTTCGGCGGGCGCAGGCTTTCCTGGGCGCAGTCCTGCGACCCCGAGGGACGTTACCGGAATTGCCCATTGACCGTTTATTTTCCGCGCCCCGGGAAGCTCTTCTTTGTGCAGCATTCTCATGATCGTGCTGCGGCTTACCCCAGTTTCCTCGGCTGCCTTTCGGGGTGACCACGTGGTCAGGTGAACACCTGCATGGTCACCCTGGTGGTCACCTTTGTGGTCACCCTGGTCAGGCCTGGTCATGCTTTGACCATACTGCGTTCCGGGTGCTGAATCAGAGCGCTGTTTCGGTGTGGCGAGAAAACGAGAAAAAGGGTGGTTTCCCATCGACTGGACGGAGAATCCGCTCTGCCAGGATTCAGCGCACGGCGTAATGCAGGGCGTAAACCACGGCGTAATGCAGGACGTGGTGCAAAAATATGCCTTCACCTGCGAATTTCTGCGTGTCGTCACTGGAAAATGACACCCGTGTCACTTAGAGTCGGTGAAAGACAGTTAAAAACGAAGAAAGTCACCGGGCGGGCACCCAGTGACTTTCGCTTATCACCCAGCACATATCTGGGAGAAAGCACGGTCATGAGTTTACAGACTCATGCGCATTCTGCGCATACTAAAACACCTACCCGCGTTGAACCAGACCGCGGCGGACTGGATAACACCCCAGCATCCGCCAGTGACCGCGACTTGCTCCGCGCACACTTAGGCCGCGAGGTACTCCACGGGTCTGTCGGACGGGATTTTTCCAAGTCTTATATGCGTAATGCTGACGGTACGAACTCGCCGCGCATGTATCGCTTCGACACCGAAGCCCTGGGTCGGTGTGAGTACGTCATGCTTACCAGTAAGCAGTACGCTGCCGTCCTAGTCGTTGATGTTGACCAAGTAGGGACCGCCGGCGGCGACCCCGCAGACTTAAACCCGTATGTCCGTGACGTGGTGCGCTCACTTATCACCCACAGCATTGGGCCGGCCTGGGTAGGAATCAACCCCACGAACGGTAAAGCCCAGTTCATCTGGCTTATAGACCCGGTCTTTGCTGATCGTGGCGGTAAATCAGCGCAGATGAAGCTACTGGCAGCAACCACTCGCGTACTGGGTGAGCTTTTAGACCATGACCCGCACTTTTCCCACCGGTTTAGCCGAAACCCGTTCTATACCGGCAAAGCTCCGACCGCTTATCGTTGGTACAGGCAGCACAATAAGGTGATGCGTCTTGGAGACTTGGTAAAGCAGGTGAGGGACATGGCAGGACACGACCAGTTCAACCCCGCCCCGCGCCAGCAATTTTCCTCTGGCCGGGAACTGATTAACGCGGTGAAGTCGCGTCGTGAGGAAGCCCAAGCATTTAAAGCTCTTGCCCAGGACGTAGATGCTGAAATCGCCGATGGTCTTGACCAATACGATCCGGATCTTATTGGCGGGGTACGCGTGCTGTGGGTTACCCAGGGAAAAGCGGCACGCGACGAAACCGCTTTCCGTCATGCGCTCAAGACCGGTCACCGTCTGCGCCAACAAGGCCAACGACTAACTGACGCTGCCATTATCGACGCCTACGAGCATGCCTACAACGTCGCACAAGCCCACGGCGGAGCAGGCCGTGACAGTGAGATGCCGCCCATGCGTGACCGCCAAACCATGGCAAGGCGTGTACGCGGATACGTCACCCAGTCCAAGAGTGAAGCCTACAGCGGTTCTAGCGCGCCAGGTAAAGCTACAAGCAGCGAGCGCAAAGCACTAGCCACCATGGGCCGCAAAGGCGGACAGAAAGCCGCAGAGCGCTGGAAAACAGAACCGCATGGCGAGTATGCGCAAGGACAACGAGAGTCTCTAGCTGCTGCAAACAAGCGACGCGCTATCCAAGGACAAGGAACGCGTGGTCGCATCCTGTCTGTCTATGCTCAGACACTTTTCGATACTGGGAGTGCTCCGAGTGCTCGGCAGATAGCCAATGAGATCGGTTGTGAAAGGAGCACAGTAGCGCGCCATATCGCCGCTTTGAAGAAAGCTGGCCTGATACAAAGCTAGGGTGTGAATGCCGTAAGCAATATACGGTTCCCCTGCCGCTAGGCAGTTAAGTAAAACCTCTCTTAACAAGACTGGGTTGGATGGACCCTGTCCCGGTGTCACTAAGAGTGCCAATAGTGTGTTGCCGCTAGTGCCAGAAGACGAGCAGATCGAGCAGCGCCGTCCAGCTGTGTATGACGGTCATGGGGTCGGCAAGCAGTGCGCCTATGGCAGCGCCTAGAGCGAGCGAGAGCAGGTCAGAGAATCGTCCAGGACTGGTGCGAGGGTGCGATGGTTTTTGCATAGGGTCCTCCTTTGCGTGACCGTATTTCGGTCGTGCGAAAAGGAATATCCAAACCGCCGCGTTGTCCAACTCCAGGCGCTCGGTCTGGGCTGCCGCCCGAGCCGGACGGCTCGGTTGCCCCGGTACAGTCCTCGCGTACTCAATCGCACAGAAGCGTTTGGCCCTCCATGGGTGCCGCTGCCGCGTCTTTAATCGCTTAGACGGGCACACAGCGCGCCGCGTGGAGCCGCTGGGGCGCCCCGCAGGGCCATAAAGGCCTGGGCGGTGAAATGTTTCCAAATATGTTGTGGCACCCGCCGAGACGGAGGGGTGGGCCAGTCAGTTTTGCGGCAGGGTGCCGTCAGTCTTTCGGGCCGGACTGCACGGCCCGAACCCACGCCGCGAAGCGGCTGGATCACAACACACTATATGCACTCTTAGTGACATCGGGTGACCAGGCATTTCAGTGCCTGGCGACTTTTATCGCACGTGCGATAAAATGGGGGCATGGCGACCCAAAAAGAAGTCTGCGAAAGGTGCGGCAAACCAATCCCGCAACGGACGGATCCGCGTGGGCGGCAGGCGCGGTTTTGCTCGGGTGCATGCCGTGCTGCTGCGTCGCGTGAGCGCCGTAAGCGACAGCACCAAGAGGAGTTGGCGCAGGCGCATGAGCAAGCCACGCTGAAGCTGCGTACCCCCAGAGAGGAGGTAGCTGACGCGGCTCGTGTCGTCAGGGAGATGACTCGCGATCTCCGGGCGGGGCGCGAGTTTTACGTCAGTGATGAGCACCAGGAGTTAGTGCTTGCGGTGCGTGAGTTTGCCGAGCTTATGGATAAAAATGCGCGCCGTTCTGCCGCTCCTTCAGGCTTGAATCGTGCCGCCCGGAGGGCAAAGAAAAAGCGCCGACGTTAGGAAATATTTCAGGACGTGCATACTTCGTTTATGGGATACAATTTTTTGCATGGGGAACGAGATAAACATCGAACAAATAATTGTCAGAACAAAAACTGCTATTGAGAGCCTAAAAAGCGTAGATAATTTTCTGGAAGAACTTGATTCTCTTGTAGGGAAAGAAGTTGAGGCATGGGACTATCTCAATCATCGGATGTTTCCTGAAGAAAGGAATTCTATTTTTGATTTGATAGAGGTCCTTGAAAACGAATTGCTTCCAGAAGCGGAAAGCCGCGCCCAGAACGTTCTTTAGGCGCGGCTTCTTAATTTAGAATCTACTGGTTATCCCAGTAGACGTTGCATGTCCCGGCAGTTATCCCTGCCATGACGCTGGCTTTCGCCCAATTGTTAGGGCGTACCGTCTTGCTGTCGGTTAGGGTGCCCATCGATACGCTGGCTCTGTGCGAACGGCTTGGGTGGTTGTAGTGGGAAAAGCATCGCTTGGTGGTGCCGTTAATGAGCTCCCACCCGTAGTTCCAGCTTCCTCCTCCGACTTGTTCAGTTTTGGTTCCTGGGAATCCAGGAATTTTGCGGAAAGAAGTTCCGTCCTGCGACGGAGAATCGATGTCAAGTGTTGCTACCCCAGACGTAGGGTTTCCCTCAGAGTCTACTGTTAGAACTTTATTGTCGATGACCTGAGGCTCATTAGGCGTTTGGGCAGATGCCTGTGGAGCGACAGCTACCAGAGTCGAAGCGGACAGAATTGTTGCGGCAAGGCGGAGATACTTCATAGAGTCCTCATTTCCTGTCTAATGTGTGCCAGATGAAAAGAAAGAGAGTATTGCGTACTCAGCATCAGCATATTGCAGACCGTATTAGTCTGCAGTAGATAGAATTTAAACTTCTTGTTCCTAGTAAATGCCTATTTTTCAGGAGCGGAGTTAGACAACCATCGTGCTCTAACACAACATATGCGGACACATTTGTAGATGAAGGTGTAGGTCGCATGGCTAACGATATGGAGTCTGGGACGGATGAGTTTTTGACGCAATGGATGCTGCATCCCGGTCGGGTAATTCGGATGGGGAGTCGTTGCGTCACGCCCAGGAGATCATTCGACACTGGCTAGGAAAATAGGCCGCGAAGGCGTCCGAAGAATCCTTGCTGTGGGGGTTGCTTGGGTTCTTCCTCGTGTGCAGTCTCTGCTTCTGCTGAGGAAGATGTGGGGGGAGATTCTGAGTCTGCAGTGTTGTCGTCGGTAGGTTGCCTCGACGGTTCGGGGGATGGTTCGGGGGCTGGGGTGTCAGATGAGCCGCGCTCTAGCATCAATAGAGCCTTTTGGAGGTCTTCGATGCGGGCTGCGCGTTCTGAGGCCAGTACTTTTTGAGCCTCCAGTTCTTTGCGGAGGGACTGCTCGCGCAGCTCTGCTAATTCGAGTTTGTGGTGCAGATTAAGGGTGTTCAGGTGGTCACCCTGGTCACCTGTGCGGACATGTTCATGGTCACCCTGGTGGTCACCCTGAACACCCCCGTGGTCACCCTCCTGGACGATCAAGTCTTCGGCGGGCGCAGGCTTTCCTGGGCGCAGTCCTGCGACCCCGAGGGACGTTACCGGAATTGCCCATTGACCGTTTATTTTCCGCGCCCCGGGAAGCTCTTCTTTGTGCAGCATTCTCATGATCGTGCTGCGGCTTACCCCAGTTTCCTCGGCTGCCTTTCGGGGTGACCACGTGGTCAGGTGAACACCTGCATGGTCACCCTGGTGGTCACCTTTGTGGTCACCCTGGTCAGGCCTGGTCATGCTTTGACCATACTGCGTTCCGGGTGCTGAATCAGAGCGCTGTTTCGGTGTGGCGAGAAAACGAGAAAAAGGGTGGTTTCCCATCGACTGGACGGAGAATCCGCTCTGCCAGGATTCAGCGCACGGCGTAATGCAGGGCGTAAACCACGGCGTAATGCAGGACGTGGTGCAAAAATATGCCTTCACCTGCGAATTTCTGCGTGTCGTCACTGGAAAATGACACCCGTGTCACTTAGAGTCGGTGAAAGACAGTTAAAAACGAAGAAAGTCACCGGGCGGGCACCCAGTGACTTTCGCTTATCACCCAGCACATATCTGGGAGAAAGCACGGTCATGAGTTTACAGACTCATGCGCATTCTGCGCATACTAAAACACCTACCCGCGTTGAACCAGACCGCGGCGGACTGGATAACACCCCAGCATCCGCCAGTGACCGCGACTTGCTCCGCGCACACTTAGGCCGCGAGGTACTCCACGGGTCTGTCGGACGGGATTTTTCCAAGTCTTATATGCGTAATGCTGACGGTACGAACTCGCCGCGCATGTATCGCTTCGACACCGAAGCCCTGGGTCGGTGTGAGTACGTCATGCTTACCAGTAAGCAGTACGCTGCCGTCCTAGTCGTTGATGTTGACCAAGTAGGGACCGCCGGCGGCGACCCCGCAGACTTAAACCCGTATGTCCGTGACGTGGTGCGCTCACTTATCACCCACAGCATTGGGCCGGCCTGGGTAGGAATCAACCCCACGAACGGTAAAGCCCAGTTCATCTGGCTTATAGACCCGGTCTTTGCTGATCGTGGCGGTAAATCAGCGCAGATGAAGCTACTGGCAGCAACCACTCGCGTACTGGGTGAGCTTTTAGACCATGACCCGCACTTTTCCCACCGGTTTAGCCGAAACCCGTTCTATACCGGCAAAGCTCCGACCGCTTATCGTTGGTACAGGCAGCACAATAAGGTGATGCGTCTTGGAGACTTGGTAAAGCAGGTGAGGGACATGGCAGGACACGACCAGTTCAACCCCGCCCCGCGCCAGCAATTTTCCTCTGGCCGGGAACTGATTAACGCGGTGAAGTCGCGTCGTGAGGAAGCCCAAGCATTTAAAGCTCTTGCCCAGGACGTAGATGCTGAAATCGCCGATGGTCTTGACCAATACGATCCGGATCTTATTGGCGGGGTACGCGTGCTGTGGGTTACCCAGGGAAAAGCGGCACGCGACGAAACCGCTTTCCGTCATGCGCTCAAGACCGGTCACCGTCTGCGCCAACAAGGCCAACGACTAACTGACGCTGCCATTATCGACGCCTACGAGCATGCCTACAACGTCGCACAAGCCCACGGCGGAGCAGGCCGTGACAGTGAGATGCCGCCCATGCGTGACCGCCAAACCATGGCAAGGCGTGTACGCGGATACGTCACCCAGTCCAAGAGTGAAGCCTACAGCGGTTCTAGCGCGCCAGGTAAAGCTACAAGCAGCGAGCGCAAAGCACTAGCCACCATGGGCCGCAAAGGCGGACAGAAAGCCGCAGAGCGCTGGAAAACAGAACCGCATGGCGAGTATGCGCAAGGACAACGAGAGTCTCTAGCTGCTGCAAACAAGCGACGCGCTATCCAAGGACAAGGAACGCGTGGTCGCATCCTGTCTGTCTATGCTCAGACACTTTTCGATACTGGGAGTGCTCCGAGTGCTCGGCAGATAGCCAATGAGATCGGTTGTGAAAGGAGCACAGTAGCGCGCCATATCGCCGCTTTGAAGAAAGCTGGCCTGATACAAAGCTAGGGTGTGAATGCCGTAAGCAATATACGGTTCCCCTGCCGCTAGGCAGTTAAGTAAAACCTCTCTTAACAAGACTGGGTTGGATGGACCCTGTCCCGGTGTCACTAAGAGTGCCAATAGTGTGTTGCCGCTAGTGCCAGAAGACGAGCAGATCGAGCAGCGCCGTCCAGCTGTGTATGAC
>ERZ1030923.208-NODE-208-length-9575-cov-5.760084_pt1 | contig 9575 bp, 6 predicted proteins | sample MGYA00518601_ERZ1030923 | MGnify/ENA primary metagenome ERZ1030923 (study PRJEB33718, sample SAMN03159691) | human skin metagenome | collected 2014-05-20 | study: EMG produced TPA metagenomics assembly of the PRJNA266117 data set (Human skin bacterial metagenome and... | reverse complement strand
ACACCTAAGCCTTCGTCGGCAGCGTCAGATGTGTATAAGAGACAGAACATGACCTGTGGCGTCCAGCAGGATATTCTCCGGCTTCAGATCCCGGTATATAATGCCGTATTTGTGTAGATGCTCCAATGCAAGAATGAGTTCGGCCACATAAAACTTCGCTCGTGCCTCTGTAAAGCGCCCTTCACGCTGCAGGTGCCAAAACAGCTCGCCACCCGACTTGTAGTCCGTGACAAAAAACAGTTCCGTCTCAGACTGGAAGCTGAACTTGAGGCCGACAAGGAAGGGACAGTCCTGACTCTTTTCTAGGATCTTGCGTTCGCCCATGGTATGTGTGACTTCCTTCTTAAGCGCAATCTCACGCTTCGATAGCACCTTCATCGCATAGATTCGCTTCGTGTCTTTCTTACGCACCTGGAACACACGCCCAAATGTGCCACGTCCAATGAGTTTGAGAAACTCAAAGTCTCTTGGCGAAAGCTTGCGTAGGGGCAAACGCTCATATTCCATTTGAATCTGCACATCGCCGCGCACAAGCTGCTCTTCACCGTCGTCCTTTAGCAGGAAAAGTGTGTACCAGCGCTTGGTTGTTGAACGGTGAAACAAGCGAGGAAATACTTCGCAAGCCCCCACAAGCTCTTCTGTGTCACCGATTCGATCATACACACTTAGATGCAGACTCTGGTTCTCTATAGTAACGTCAAAGGCGGCTGTTTCGTTCCATACGGGGTGGGCACCCACGGCCATTTTTGATATGTGTTTGCCAATGTATTCGTTCTTGTCGAACTGCAGCACTGCATAGGGATGAGACAATGTTTGTGATGCCACCGTGAGATTGCGTCCCTCTATTACCTGTACTCTGAGACAGCCGCGGGCCGAGCCCGTGTTGCGCGTTACATCTTTCGGCTCAGCTCTCGGCTTCGGTGGCGGAAGTTTAATGAGAAAGTCTGATGTTTCCTTCGATATCGTCGGCTCATTGGCACAAGCCAGTGTCGACATCTGCCCTTGTGCATGGCCGGGCGTTATGAGAACACTGGGCACACTGGCACGATCAACCGTCCGATCCGATCCGATGAGACCCATAGCTCCTGCGCGTGAGCTAGATATCCGTTCCTGCAGCAGATCAAATGGATTCTGATCTACAGCCCGAGCTTTAGGCGTCATCTGTACACACACGCATGGTTAGTTGTCTGCATCCTCTCAATCGGCATCTCGTAACATTGCCACACAGCCACTCTGACGCCTGAAGGTGTGGCCGACCGCACCAGGCCGGCTGAGGCAGCCCCACTACACTTGGCAGAATACGTACTTGATCATCATGGGCAGGCATGCCTGACTCTTCAAGTGTGCTACGCATGACGAAGACGTCTTGCGCGGCAGACACTCTTTCCTCACTCGAGAAACAGATGCTTAGTAGCCAAGGGCTATGCGAGCGGTCAATGAACCGCCAAATTTTGGCTTGGCTTTGCTGCATCGCCCAGCCTTATGTCCAGGCCACGCACGCGTGCCCCCAACATGTTGCACTTTTGGTTTTGAGCCACGTGCAGCACTTGCACATCATTGGACACATTAGTATCCACACAATTTCAAAGGGGTTGTAACGCGTTTCCTATTTGTGTGGAGCAAGTTGTGGTTCCTTAAGCTGTGCTTGTGTATCTGTGCGGTGAGTCTTGAGCAGAACATGCACATCAGTCGAACAATTAAGCACGTGGGTTGGTGTGTCATTGGTAAGACGTCGTCCGCGAAGTGAAAAAGCTTGCTGCGCAAGCTAAAAACGTATGTACACTTCCCCAATCGTACTCTTTGAGCTAGACAGCTCTTTCCTTTTCCACTCAGGCAGGCATCTTGCTATTCTCCACTAGTATGTGCGGGTGATACGTGGAAGCGAGTTGTAGTACATCAATGTCATAGCTCTCGCTTACTATGGACAACTACACGCCCTCAGGGAGCCATGTACGGCGTGATTCATAGCGGGTCTTGGCAAGCTGCTGCTTGTGTTGATCAGGGCAGAATGCATCGGCGTGTGGCCACTGCTCGCGAGCACGCGACAGAAAGGAGGCGCGCGACATGGCAGGAGGAAGCGAGTTTTTCGTGTCTGCTTCAATGCGTCGGAGAAATTCAGACGCCGCTTGCAGAACGAACAATGACGTGTCATCACGCTTGAAAAGGGCAAATACGAGCTCGACCACATCTGTCGCCTCTGCAGAACCTTTCAGCACATACATGAGCTCTGCAGATCCAAGGGCATGTAGTGCTGAATTGTTCCCGTAATGTTGGACATATTCTGTGTACATGTGCTCGAGTGGTATGCTGAGCGGTGGCACTTCTTCCTTGAGTCCATTCAGCACTTTCTGCACCATGTCTGGGAGACGATCCACAGTCTGTATCGCTTGACGGAAGTGCGCAAACTGCCGGGCCAGACGTGGATCTGATGGGTCCAGTCGGAATGCAAGAGACAATGCACGAAGAGCCAAGAGCCAGCTGCGCTCACGAAGAGCGATTTCGAACGTCGTGAGCCACGTGCGCTGATCATTCGGTGCATATGTTTGGAGCTTTGTGACAAACATGTGTGCGTCTTTGAGTGGAGTTGTCGTCGATGCAAGTGCGATACCATGCGGGTCCGGATCAGGAGGGGCCATTAGTTCATCGATGGACTCATTCAAAGCAGCAGGCTTTTTCGTTTCCTCGCCTTTCTTCTGTTCCGCAGCCTCACGCAGTTGTGGCTCATCGTGAAGTTTCGCATAGAGCATTGCGGCGTCATTCGCCGCCCGAATGTAAGCAGGATGCCTGAACACGCAATCTTCGAAACGCAGTGTACGCACATAGGCGCGCAGAGTCATCTTTCGCATGCAGTAGGAGTGAAAGTCCAGCTGATCATCGTAAATATCCTGGACGATCTTGTGCATTTGGTGGAAACGCTTGAGAGCCATCGCATTCTCACCACAACGCTCATGAGCTTCAGCGTCTTCAACTAGGTGGCTCAGTGCTTGCATGTCAACCAGATCGACCAGCGGTTCTGGCACATCTGGCCGCGTAAATAGCTTGAGTTTTTGAGCAGCTTGTGCGATTTTGTTGACACGCAATAGATACTTGGCAGCTTTGGTGTTGAGATAACGGTCTTGCCCATCCAACAGACGCGCATCTTCCATAGCATCTGCCGCTGCCTCGTACGCACCTGCCCGTTTCAAAACGCGCGCGCGCGTCATGTGAAGCTCCGGCATGCTCGGCGTGTGCTCGATAATTGCATCAATATAGTGTAGTGCACGAGACGTCCGACCCGTGTATGAATAGTGGTGAGCAAGGAAGTACATCGCGTAAAGGTACGACGACGGCGGCTCGTGCGCCGAAGCAGGGTTGTGCGGATCCCAAAGCATGCGGTATTCTTCCACGAGCGCCTCAACGACGTCCTGCTTTCCCTGCTGCTTGTAAAGGGATTTGACGTCGAGGAACAAAGATGGCACATTCTTGACAAGTGCATGCTCCAAGTACTCACGCGCATGTGCTTCAAACTCGCTTCCCTGCGCGAGATGCAATATCATGCGGCGGATGGCTGCAGATTTCGGAAACAGGGCCTTCAGTTGCAGTAAGATGGCTAGACGCGACTCGTCACTGTCCTTAACCGGGCATGCAACGTCAAGGTACATTGAAATCCATTCCTTGTTCTCCGCATTCCACTGAAGCAGCGAATCACAGACATTTGTAGCTTCTTGCTTTCTTCCAAGGCTTTTCAATGCTTGGACACGCAGGACGCATGCGCTTGGCTCGTCGACGATGTGGTCTCTTTGTGCGTCTAGCAATTTCAGCACGCCCTCGGCATCACCCATTTGCTCAAGTAGACTCGCATGGTATAGAACCACCTCTGAGTACTCATAGTTGTGCTTGGGAATATCGCGATACACGTCCTCGAATCCGGCCAATACGCGCACGGCCTGCACCTTGTTGTCAGCCAAGTCGTGGGCGAGTGCAAGCGCAACCCAGTTCGGCCGCAAGTGTGGTTGAGTACGAAGAATCACAAGGCGTGCATCAATAAAAGGCTGGTAGTTGCGCATCTGCAGCTGCATAAATCCTGATTCACGGATCAAGTTCAGATTCCCACCTTCAATACGCAGCGCCTGTGCGTAGCACTTCAGCGATTCTTGGTAGTTCCGGTCCATCCGATACACGATGCCAAGTGCATGCCAGCAAATAAAGCTCGTGAGGTCGTATCGAACACCAAGCTTCGCGAGTGCTAGTCCCTCGTCACGCTGATGAATCGAGAACAAAACCAACCCCTTGATCGCTACAGTCTCTCCATGAGTAGGCACCTTTTCAAGAATAGCATCTGCCGTCTTGAGGGCTTGCTTATACTTTCGGTTCTCATACTCCTGAATTAGCCGTGAGAATAAGGCACGTTCCCGCGTGCTCAGCAGCACCTTTTTTGGCGGCATCAACCAACGTCGTGATCCCCGTTCAGATGAAGCCTGGAAGGTTTCGCATACGCGTTCACCCACATGTTCGAACCCAGGGACTGGTACGTCACGTGACACCACATCGCGCACATGCTTGTCCTCCAAACGCGCTCACGCCCACTCTGGGTGTGGACCTGGACTTTGGACCTTGGATCAACTAACCTACGTAAGATTACTTGGTCGTGCCAAAACCGTACATGCGCAACATCATAGATAGCATCAAAAATAAACTATGTTTTTGCCATTTATTCGTCTCCAGACCTACTCAGTCGAGATGAGCGCCGAATGATGGGATTTGAGCTTGTACATGAGTGAGAAAAAGATATATTTCGCCCGTATGCTCGAGTGCGGTGTCTCGGTACAGTCAAACACACGGCGACACAATAGAAGTTAAAAAACCCTTTGACTTTACGGGGGAGCCTCCTTCAGCAGAACTCCGTGAGGCCAGGTTAGCTTCGCACACACACTGTTCGTCCAACAATGTGCCATTTTGTGCCAGTATCTCCACATGAGCAGGGATGCACGTGCACCAAAGCGTGCGCGAGTCCGTGTGAGCGACTCGAAAAGTGTCGGCCGAGGACAGCGTCAGAATCTATGAATTAGGTCCGTGGTTTCACGAAAGGAAAATTTGCCGCTTCCGCCCCTTTTTTCTTCCTTACCCCTCCCACCACCTTTTTTGCAAAAAGATTGGTGCGGCGCAAACTTGCGCACCCTTATCCCACACGAATTCATTTGCATTTTTCTGTTCAACTGCTGAACTCGTGTGATATCCAAAGATGGTGAACTTCACCGTTGAAGAGATTCGCGGTCTTATGGACCGCCCTACCAACATTCGTAACATGTGCGTTATTGCGCATGTGGACCACGGCAAGTCCACTTTGACGGACTCGCTGGTGTCGAAGGCTGGTATTATTGCTCATGCCAAGGCCGGTGACATGCGCTTCATGGACACCCGTGATGATGAGAAGGAGCGCGGTATCACGATCAAGTCGACCGCCATTTCGATGTACTTCCCTCTCAGCAAGGACGAGCTTGAGGCGGTGAAGCAGCCAAAGGATGGCAACGAATTCTTGATCAACCTTATTGACTCGCCTGGCCACGTTGACTTCTCGTCAGAAGTCACGGCTGCTCTGCGTGTCACTGACGGTGCGTTGGTCGTTGTCGACTGTATTGAGGGTGTGTGTGTGCAGACCGAGACTGTGCTGCGCCAAGCCCTAAGCGAACGTATTAAGCCTGTTGTCTGTCTGAACAAGATGGACCGTGCTCTTCTTGAGCTCCAGGTCGACAAGGAGGATCTGTACCAGTCGTTCCAGCGCACGATTGAGTCTGTGAACGTGTCATTGCCACCTACAACGACCCAGTCCTCGGTGAGTCGCAAGTCTACCCAGAGAAGGGTACTGTTGCCTTCGGTTCTGGTCTCCACGGATGGGCTTTCACTCTGCGTCAGTTTGCCAGCCGATACGCTAAGAAGTTCGGTGTGGACAAGACGAAGATGATGGACAAGCTGTGGGGTGAGAACTTCTTCAACCCCAAGACAAAGAAGTGGTCGTCGAAGGAGGTTGATGCCGAGGGCAACAAGCTCGAGCGCGCTTTCAGCATGTTCGTGCTGGACCCGATCTACCGTATCTTCGACTCGATCATGAACTTCAAGAAGGAGGAGACTTTCAAGCTGCTTGAAAAGCTCGAGGTCGTGCTGACATCGGACGAGCAGGAGCTCGAGGGCAAGGCGCTTCTGAAGGTTGTCATGCGCAAGTTCCTGCCAGCTGGTGATGCTCTTCTGGAGATGGTTGTTATTAACCTCCCATCGCCTGTGACTGCTCAACGCTACCGTGTTGAGACGCTGTACGAAGGTCCTATGGACGATGAATCGGCCATCGGTATTCGTGACTGTGACCCCAACGGTCCTCTCATGCTTTATGTCTCGAAGATGGTGCCGACATCTGACAAGGGCCGCTTCTACGCGTTCGGTCGTATCTTCTCGGGTACTGTTCGCTCGGGTCCAAAGATCCGTATCCAAGGCCCTAACTACGTGCCAGGCAAGAAGGAGGACCTGTTTGTCAAGTCGATTCAGCGCACTGTGTTGATGATGGGTCGTTACATCGAGCCCATCGAGGATTGCCCCGCTGGTAACATCTTGGGTCTGGTTGGTGTGGACCAGTTCCTGCTCAAGAGCGGTACGTTGACGTCGTCGGAGACTGCGCACAACATGAGGGTCATGAAGTTCTCCGTGTCGCCCGTCGTGCAGGTTGCCGTCGAGGTGAAGAATGCCAACGACCTGCCGAAGCTTGTCGAGGGTCTGAAGCGTCTCTCGAAGTCGGACCCGTGTGTGCAGTCATGGATCGCCGAGTCTGGTGAACACATTGTTGCCGGCGCTGGTGAGCTGCATCTGGAGATCTGCTTGAAGGATCTCGAGGAAGACCACGCTGGTATTCCTCTGCGTATCTCGGAGCCTGTCGTCGGTTACCGTGAGACTGTGCAGACTGAGTCTTCTATGGTTGCTCTGTCCAAGTCGCAGAACAAGCACAACCGTCTCTACGTGACGGCCCAGCCCATTGATGAGGAGCTGTGCAGGGAAATTGAGACCGGTAAGGTGAACCCACGTGACGATTTCAAGATTCGTGCGCGTCACTTGGCCGACACGTATGGTTGGGATGTGGCCGACGCTCGTAAGATTTGGTGCTTTGGTCCAGAGACGACTGGCCCTAACCTGCTGGTCGATGTGACGAAGGGTGTGCAGTACCTGAACGAAATCAAGGACTCGTGTGTGGCTGCCTTCCAGTGGGCCACGAAGGAGGGTGTGTGCTGTGAAGAGAGTGTCCGTGGTGTGCGCTACAATATTATGGATGTGACTCTACACACAGATGCCATCCACCGTGGTGGTGGTCAGATCATCCCGACCACGCGTCGTGTGTGTAACGCGGCTGCCCTGCTGGCACAGCCAGGTTTGCAGGAGCCAATGTACTTGGTCGAGATTCAGTGCCCTGACTCGTGCATGGGTGGTATCTACTCGACGCTCAGCCGGCGCCGTGGCCAAGTGTTCAGCGAGGAGCCTCGTGTGGGTACGCCTATGGTCACAGCCAAGGCGTACTTGCCAGTTAGCGAGTCATTCGGCTTCAACGCCGACTTGCGTCAGGCCACGGGTGGCCAGGCCTTCCCTCAGAGTGTGTTCGACCACTGGGCGCTCATGAGCGGTGTGGCTAGTGACAAGGATGGCAAGCTCTATGACCTTGTCAAGTCTATCCGCACGCGCAAGGGTCTTAAGGAGGATGTGCCTGACCTGAGCGTGTACTACGACAAGCTCTAATCGATGGATGATGATGTAGTCATGCACTACTGTATCTCGAAAAAGTCCTCTCCCCATATAGGTACTTATAAGCATTGTGTGTCTCCTACCATGGTGAGCGACTTCGTAGCATAAGCATTCTGATATTGAACTAGCTGTCTCGAATAGGTCTGCTCTGGCATATATGTGTATAAATGTATATGTGTATGGATGTATAAATGCATTTGTCTGCCTGCGAGATTAGCGCTCGAGATCTGTCAAGTAGTGCTGTTAGTTCATGCAGAGCTGCAGCGCACACATACTGATATTGCTGCCGAAGCGCGCATAGAGCGTGACTTTCAGCTCACTCATGCCCTTTTCACACTCAGACATACGCGACTGAAGCCTTTCAAGCTCTTCGTCCGCCCGTTTTGTGTCTTTTTCTAGCTGTTCCAACGCCTCGCTCTGCGTCATGTTCATATATGTATCGCCAATTTGGTACCTGGTGTTGGGTTGTCAATCCGTCTGTCCAGCCATGTGACACGTACATGATCGTCTCATCGTCCATAAGTTCCAACTCAACATTTAGATCATCCAGATCTTCGCGCTCTCTCCGCAGAACATGGATTTCTTCTTCTAAATCCGTGAATGTAGCATGCAATCGACTGAATTTGTTGATGTTTTTCTGGTCGTCCCATGTCACTTCGACATCGTTCTCCTCCTTCTCACCCAGCTGTAGTTTGTCTTAGCTGCGCATACGGGTATGAACATACCATGCGCATATTTCTCACGTTCTTTTGGGTCGCTTGGTCGAAAGATGGTCTGGCGTACTTGTGCGACTGGGATTTGTGACCTGCTTGCAACACGAGGGCTAGTGTGTCCTCCGCTCGTATCCTCAACTTGAGCGACACGCCGCCTGTGCGGAGTCGATTCCGTGCTGAGTCAGCAATACCTGCTTGCTTCATCCCCTCGTCACCTACCTTGGGCCTTGGGTTGGCGGCGCCAGGGACATTAAGTTTGAGTGGGTATTTAGTGGACTGTCGGTCTGTGAGTCAGACAACGGATCCGATTTCATACTGTGACGAGACCGAAGCCGATTTTACCGAGAGGCATTCCGCAGAGATCATCAGACCGCCATGTCGTCTTCGAATGTCGACAGGCAGATGCTCAAGCAATGCCGGGAACTGATTTTACAAAACCAGTGGGAACCGGCATTATCTAAAGCGTGCGTATATGTCGATGGGTCAGAGTGTACTTACACTCTACATAGGAATGCTATTCTTGAGTTTCATCATGAGAATTATCATGCGTATGTCAGAGAAGAAACGAAAATTCTGCCTATACGCGTCTGCTAACGTGATGAATAGACTCGTGTTTAAAGGACTTGCTCTATTGCACTTGGGACAATACGCGGAGTCTGAGGCGGCGTATTCCAAGGCTGCACGGATCGATCCTGTCCAGATGCTCGCTTGGCAGGGACTCGAAAAGGCATATGAATCACAGAAGAACTGGTTGAAGCTTATGCAGATGCTGGAAGAAGTCGCGGACTTGGCTCGAAGAGAGTACGTAAGAGCCGAGATCGTCTGACCATGACAGAAATCAAGCAGAGGCTTGTGCGACGGCGCTATCTAAGCTAGTCAATGTAGCACGCACGCATGGTCCGACAGATGAGGTATGTTCTTGTCGACCTTTGCATGATTCTTTTGAGCTTGTTCGGGAGGTCGCTTCGTCTGATCCTGTATTCGTGGTACTAACACATTTGCCAACGCAGCTCATTGATGTGCTGTGCTTATTTCTTCCAAGCTCTCGATTTTATGAAATCTTGTATACTCTACCGGCACCGAACCAAGCGGCGCCTGAGTCATCTC
>ERZ1030923.198-NODE-198-length-9945-cov-5.621537_pt1 | contig 9945 bp, 7 predicted proteins | sample MGYA00518601_ERZ1030923 | MGnify/ENA primary metagenome ERZ1030923 (study PRJEB33718, sample SAMN03159691) | human skin metagenome | collected 2014-05-20 | study: EMG produced TPA metagenomics assembly of the PRJNA266117 data set (Human skin bacterial metagenome and... | reverse complement strand
ACACCTAAGCCTTCGTCGGCAGCGTCAGATGTGTATAAGAGACAGTGTAAGGTACATCTCCAACCGGACATCAGATCATGATTACAATAACGCGATTCGAAGCAACGAAAATCAACGCGTATGCGGTCTGAGCAATAGTCCTCTTCAAAATCCATGGCCCAAAGTTGAGCTGGGCGAGAAACTTTTTCAGTCGGTTTTGAGTGAAAAGCGTTCGAGCCAAGCGTGTTTGATCGAGCGCTTGTTCAACGTGCTACAAACGTCATCGTATACAAGACATGTCCCAGTCCCAGAAGCAATGCGGCACACAATCCATGTCTCACCCATGAAGATGCCTAGTAAAGCCGATCAAATGCACCTTTCATCCACTCCCAATCCCGACACGTTCGCCTGGTATGGCACACGCACATCGACAGTTATACTTGTTTCACGGACATCGCCACGTCGTGCCACGTTTGTCGAAAGAGATATGTACAGCTTAAGAGATGGTACTCTTGAACCTATTAGCTTGAATTATCATGACGAGTCGGTTCGCTCTCAACACGAACGAAAGTATGAATGGGAACTTACGAACTAGAGCCTGGATTTGTGAACAGTAAGAATGGCCACGCGACCATCGATAGAAATGTTATGGTTAATCCCTTGCTTTCCTGGACGTAGCAGTCCCTCTTTCCATTCGACAGTAGCTTTCCACGACTGACCGAGAAACGTGCCTCCTTTCGTTGCAGCATGAACCAGCAGATCGCGACCCACATCATAGCCATTGGTTGAAATCGTGTGGCTCTTGGTCACATCTTCCTCCTTCGACACGGCCAAGAACCACGCGCCCGTGTTTGCTAAAGAGCCGTTCTGGCGCCAAGCCCGGAAATGATTGCCACCCGCTAGGCTTTCCCAGCACGCGCCGATCCAAGCACCTGGCGATCTTGGCGAAAAGATACTTCGGTATTCGTACAATTGCGGCACATACCCCTGGCCGTCTCCGAGATTGGCATGCTGTAATCCTCCAGCATGAAGATGCAGGCACTCGAAGGAAAACCCAATTGACCTGGAATAATCCAATAGTCCTTGATCACTCATGAGACTCTTGTCAGATGCGCCTGATATGATCACGTTTATGGGTTCTCGAAAGCCATTTCCAACCAAATCGAGCATGGATCCCCCGTGTTCCGCAGGATCGGCCCATCCACGCCGCCACTGTGTGCCTCGATTCTCGTCGGAACAGAGCTGTACGTGCTTATCGACGCGGTCTGATTCAGGCGTAGTGACTCGCCAGGGTTCCGCTTTAGCTACATGTTGGATTTCGTTTCTTTCAATGGCAGGCACAGAGGCAAGCGCCACTGAGAAAAACACGGCCAGTAGAGCAAAACACTGGGCTGCTGAGATCATGGCAGTGCCGCCTTTCGGATGCAAAGTGGATTGCCGCACCACCCAATTTATGTGTGTGCATGTATAAATATACGTGGAGAAATAGGAACAACACACCTTGACTTCATTTTGGCAAGCCGAATAGCAGTGTTACTCACAAACACACAAAACGTGAACATAGAACGCACTCTACAAGAATCAAGAAACCATGTGTTATCGAATCCCTACGCCACACGGTCGTGTAAATTATCCTTAAGATAGCGGCACTTTGGGTGGACGCGGCGGGTACCCAGACGAGCCAGGCTCACTGGGCTGCGAGCGTGGCACACCCGGTGGGGCCATGTACGAGGGCGCAGGTGTGGGCTCATATGAAGATACAGGCTCTACCTGACGCGCATCAAGCTGAGCGTAGTGACTCTGAAGCTTGGACTTTTCTTCCATGGCTTGCGCCTCAGACTTTGTAATATAGGGAGACGACACTTTGTCCTCATCTGGATGACTGGGTGCTTCAGGATTGATCCGAAGTCGTCTCCCTTCTTCAGCGTGACTCGGAACCGACGCGTGCGCTGCAAAAATATTGTTTGGATTTGATGAATTGACGTTGTGCATGGAATAGTCTCCCATTGGCCTATTTTCCCGGGGGAAGGTGACATCCTCACCCATTTCCGATTGATATTGCTCTGCCTCAGCTCGTGCACGCTCAAACAGCTGTACTTTCTCCTGCTCAGCCGTTCGGAATGAGCCAGACGAGACTGCCGCTTGAGGAGGTTTGACTCGCGTAATTGGGCTTGGTGTGGATGTTGCAGCAGGATTCGGTGTGGGTAAGGAATTCATCTGTGACATGCGCGCACTGTTACGAAGCAGAGAAGGGTCTGTCGGGCCGGCAGACACCATCGGCAGTATGTCACCAGGGCGCATGGATATCGAGGGGTCGATAGTAGTGGACGCTCTCCATGCCGAAGCAGGCGTCACAGGTGACGATGTGAAAGAGACAGGGCGGTGCGGTGTAGCTGTGCCCAAGGCAGCAAAATCGCTCGATTCAATGTCAGGCATCGGGACAGCATCGTCTGTGTAAATGGCAGGATCGGGATCCTCTAGTGGCACATGTGACGGCAGAATACTTTCTCCCTCCGGCACAAATACGCTTGTGTGCTCACGCGCCGAGTGTGGATTTGATTCCTGAGTAGCATCCAGCGATGGCACATCTCCGATACGTGTAATTAAAGAGCTACTCGCACTTGGTAGAAATCCCGAGATGAGCACATCAATGCGATCGAACGTGAGCGTAGATTTCTCCAAGTTGATATCAACACGCAGACAGTGTGATATTTCAATATGCTTGGCGGTGTGGATTGACATAATAGCATGGTTCTTTGGGATCACAAGGCTAAGATCCTGCAGGAAGAACTCGCCCTGCATGATCTTTTTCCCCAAGCGCTTAGTTTTTGTTGCCAGCATTTCAGACTTTTGATGGATCGGCTGTGAGCTTGCTCCCTTCTCTGGAAAGAATGTCACCGTCTGACGCACACCGATTGTGATCGATTTAAGCTTCACTGTTTTGGCGGCTTGACTCGAGACGACAAGACGCACATCCATTTGGTCTGTCACTCCATATGCGCATTTGTTTCGGAACAGCTTTGCACTAAAAGGACCTTCCTTTGTTTGAAACTCTTCAGGCTGATTGTAGATCGGCCATGTCGAATGCAACTCATGCTTCTCAAGCACAAGGTCTTGTATGTCTTGCACCGTGGTTTCATACTTCTTCTTCCGCAGCAAACCTTTTTTTAGGCGCACCTTCAGCGTCGCAATAAGTTGGTATTTGATGCCACTTGTTTTGTCAAGACGAAGCGAAGGCGGTAATTTCTCTGGCACCTCGACTCGAAACGGGAACGCTTGCTGTGGTGGTCAGCGCCTACTGTGTTCATGATACCTACTGATGTCAGGATGTTCCATTCATTTGGCACTTCGCCTGCCTTCCATACATCTATTGGGCCTTCGCCTATAAGCTCTTTCCACGTCTGACCTCGTGGGAGCGTCTCAATCTTGCACATTTCCACACGGAGCCAAGTTGCTTCAACCCCTTTGGACGATGGCACATGGACCGCTATCGTGCCACTCAAGTGCGCATCGGGTCGCGTATCTGACGCAGGTATGCCAGGATATCCCTGAACAAATGACTGATTCTCATGCGGCCGAATCTCTCTGTCGTTAGACTCTACTGGCGTACTCACAGCTTGGGCGGTGCCATGTCGTGGCTGGTCAGAACACTTGGCCATTCGTCTCCACCTCCGGGTCCCAAGGCTCGCACGCGCTTATCGAAGGACCGACCTATGCAGCAAAGTGACTGGAAAATATCTTAGCACACCACGTGTTTGGGCACAAGGAAAAAACAACCAATGTACTATTGTATTCCTGTGCTATGCTAACCACAAAGGACTTTGCCGTAGTAGGACGAAGCAACCAAAATCTACGATCATGCAGAAGATATGAGGACGTTCACGCAAAGTAGGGACAAGACGTGCACACCAACTTATTTATCCTGAACACATTAGACATGCATCTTTATTTTCAAGAGAGCACGCGAGTCGTTCATCCGCTTCTTCTTGACGACGTCGCTGGCGCTCCTGAGCGGCCAGAAAACCTTCATCCTCGGAGGGCTGTCCCAACGCCTCAGCGGCAGGTCGATCCTTTCCGGGCCCATCCTCGGTGACTGTCCCATCAACACCAAGACGTCCAACACCTTGAACCATTGTTTCGTATCCGCGATCAACGACGGGACGCGGTTCAGTCACAACAGAGGACGGGGTTGGCGCTTGGGTAGATGCCATCGTCGATGCTGCAGAGGCAGCAGCAGCCCTCTGGGCATTCACAGCTTTCCTTGTAGCCTTGGCCTCAGCAATCTCTTCATTGCTTACGGTAAATTGAATGGCACTGGCTGCCGGACGAGTGCGCAAGTAGTACGAGCCAGTCTTAAGACCCTTCTTCCAGCCGTAAAAGTGCATCGACGTCAGCTGGCCAAAACTCGGCGCACTCAGGTGGATATTCAGACTTTGGCTTTGGCACACAAAGGCGCCACGATCAGCAGCCATATCAATAATCACTTTCTGGCTAATTTCCCACACAGTCTTGTACAGGGCCTTGATGTGGTCGGGAATGCCAGGTATATTCTGGATCGACCCGCCATGTGCAATGATTTTCTGCTTCATCGAATCATTCCAAAGACCAAGTTCCACGAGCTCCCGCAAGAGCCACGGGTTGACGACTTGGAACTCGCCAGCGAGGACACGTCGCATGTAAATGTTGTTAGTGTACGGCTCGAAGCACTCGTTGAACCCAAGGATTTGACTTGTTGAAGCCGTAGGCATTGGTGCAAGAAGCAACGAGTTGCGAAGGCCATGCTGAGCGATCTTTGCCTTCAGTGATGCCCAATCCCACAAGTCGGTGGGAGTGCGGTTCCACATGTCGTATTGCAAGATGCCTTGAGAAGCCGGACTTCCTTGGTATGTTTCGTACGTGCCATACTGTTCTGCGAGCTCGCATGAACGCTCGAGCGCGGCGTGGTAGATGGTCTCGAAAATCTGCAAGTTCAGACGGCGTGCTTCTTGGCTGTCAAACGGATAGCCCATGATCATGAACGCATCAGCCAGACCCTGTACACCAATTCCAATTGGACGATGGCGCATATTTGAGCGCCGGGCGCTAGGAACTGGGTAGTAGTTGATATCGATGATCCGATTCAGATTCTTGCACACAACTTTAGCGACATCGTGCAACCGCTGGAAGTTGTATATCTTCGAGGCGCCAGTTCCTTCAATAAATGTGGGCAGTGCAATAGAGGCTAGGTTACACACTGCTGTCTCCTCTGGCGAACTGTATTCCATGATTTCGGTACAGAGATTGGAGCTCTTGATCGTGCCGAGGTTCTTCTGATTACTTTTGCGGTTGGCCGCATCTTTGTATAACATGAACGGATTGCCCGTCTCTATTTGAGCCTCCAGAATGGCATACCACAGCTTCTGGGCCTTGACGGATCGTTTTGCACGACCCTCACGCTCATAACGTTCATAAAGCTCTTCGAACTCCTCGCCGTAGCAATCAGCAAGACCTGGTGCTTCAGCTGGACACATAAGAGACCAATCCTCATTCTTCTCAACACGCTTCATGAAAAGGTCTGGCACCCACATGGCCAGGAACAAATCGCGTGCGCGAACCTCGTCCTTTCCATGATTTTTACGAAGATCCACGAATTCAAACACATCAGGGTGCCACGGCTCCAGATAAATGGCAAACGCACCTGGTCGTTTGTTGCCGCCCTGGTCGACGTAACGAGCCGTGTTGTTGAAAACTCGAAGCATGGGCACAATTCCATTGCTTACTCCATTCGTGCCAGCAATGTATGAGCCTGTACCACGGATATTGTGGATGTTTAGACCGATGCCACCAGCCGTCTTGCTTATCATAGCACACGTCTTGAGAGTGTCGTAAATACCCTCAATAGAGTCTTCTTTCATAGACACCAAGAAGCACGACGACATTTGCGGATGAGGCGTGCCAGCATTAAACAGAGTCGGCGATGCATGTGTGAATGCCTTTTCGGACATGTAGTTGTATGTCTCAATGGCACTTTCTATGTCTTCACCGTGAATGCCAACAGCGACACGCATGAGCATGTGCTGAGGCCGTTCAGCAACTTTTCCATTAATGCGCAAGAGGTAAGAGCGTTCTAGAGTTTTGAAGCCAAAGAAATTGTAGTGGAAGTCACGCTCATAGATGATAGCGGAGTCCAGAAGTTCGCGATGTTTCATCACAGTATTGAAAGTCTCTTCGGATATCATGGAGCTCGGGCGGCCAGTCTTCGGATTCACATAGTCATGCAAATCCTGAATGACTTGGCTAAAACTCTTCTTGGTCTCCTTGTGAAGATTGCTGATGGCAATCCGCGCTGCCAGTACGGCATAATCTGGGTGTGTCGTGGTCTTGTATGCGGCCGTTTCGGCTGCCAAATTATCGAGCTCAACGGTCGTGACCCCCTCGTAGATACCATCGATAACCTTTCTTGTAATTTCGATGGGATCAACAAAGTTCATGTCCAAGCCATAGCACAGTTTAGCCACGCGGGCGGTAACCTTGTCGAAGCGGACTTCTTCCTTGCGACCGTCTGCAACACAGTCAGATAAAGACAGACATACCTCTCTTATACACGTAGATCATAGAAAAAAAAGATATATGTGCGACCCAAGGACTGATGTAGAAGGAGGGATAGGGAAGGAATGAGTGACGGGTTGCAGTAGGTAAAGAGGAAGTGGCGAAAGAACCACGCGTTCTAACGTGACCCTGAAAGGCCCAACGGCGACGCGATCAGCACGCGAGCCGCGTCGCGTTTTGACTTCGAGAGGGTGGCGCATATATCAGCGCGTTTCTACCGCGTCGTAACGCGCCCCTCATAGACTCGGCCGTGAGAAGAATGAAAATGTCCGTGATTATCCGAGTCTCGTCATCTCACGAATAAATACGTAATGACTGCAGCAAGATTTGAACGCCCACGCACGTGACGCGCAGTTCAGTTGTGCTGCAAAGAATGCGGACTACATGTGGATTGTTTGCAAACTGAGGGTGTAAATAAGATTGCGGCAAAGAAGGAATTCTGACCTGATCGTTGCAGTGAGAAATAGAAGTCCCAAGCCAGAACTCGTCGCCTTGCAATATATGCGCAGTTGTGGGAATCTTAACCGAACTCGATACTAGAATTCATTGAAATGGAAATGATAGACAGTTACAACCATAGTTTTGGCGAAAAAGAAGTACTGTGTTACTACATAACTGCGACCAAATGACGGGTAGTGTCAAAAAACGCCCATCGCTATGGATAGAATGGTGCACAATGCAAACGTATTAAGATCCATAAAAAATTCCCCTTGCGAAGGAGCATATGGCCCAAGGGTATGAAAAACTTTCGGTTTGGACTCAGAATGTTCGTGAAAACACAGCCTTTCAACGGAATGGTTCAGGGAGTAATGAAGGGAATGAGGGAAAATCAACAATTAGCGTGGCCTCTCACATGTGGTGAAGCACTAATGAACCCTTAGTGCGCATCAACGAATATTCAGAAAAAGATCAAGTCGAGAGACTAAGCTTATGCAAAGCCTTGTTGCACACCGCGGCCGCCACGGAAAGCCTTGAATGCGAGGTAGCAAATAACAGCCAGAAGAGCGGTCAGCTCAATCCAGCCAATCCAGCCGAAAGCGAGAATGGCCTTGAGAGAGTTGCAGTTACGCACAGCATCGTCGTTGCCACAAGACTCGTTGCCTACAACATTCGAAAGGGCCGCAGAACCACAGAGCCAGAAGATCCATGTAATCAGCAGAACCACGCCGTGAACAGCGATTGAGGAAGCAACACCGCCGGTGCCAGTGAGGAATAGAACCAACTGAGACTGTTAGCGCATCTGTTGACAGGGGGGGCCATTTCAGGGCTGCCATTTATACGTACAAAGATTACACCAAAGAGGAAACTCCACCATCCCGTGAACACCATGAAGCGAGTGCTATCACGGGTAACGGTCTTGTCATATCCACCATTAGAGTTGAAGTCAGCAGTAACTGCAGAGGCAATGATAGCCACAACCAGCGAGAAGAAGATGAACAAGCTAAAGGCAATGGGATGGCCGAGACGGATAGCGGAGCTCAATTCCATGATGGTATAGGTCTTCGACAATACCCTGTTGGAGTGATGAAGGCAAGATTATAAACAGTAGCCGACCTCCGTAACCAAAAGGCTGTCAACAGGCAAAAACATGCAGCCGATCCGTTTTCGGAACTATTTGCATTGATCCACTGGCCCGTTCTGGGATAGAAAATAAAGGGCATGAAACCTGCAGCACATGACTGTTTACATCTGTGTGGTTTGAGGCAGACACGAAAAAGGATTGGCCAATTTGGATGTAGTAGGAAAAATAAGTCCATTAGGTGCATGCTGACTAAGTAGAGATTGTGCGATCTGAATGCATTTGGGCGGTATATCAGATGAGACGCCCATATGCGACGTAGATACATATCACAAGATTGAAGCTATCGCATGCGAATTTGTCCTATTCACGTGATTTAGTGATAAGCGTGAAAAATTCACGGAACAAAAGCTTGACCCTGCCCGGACTTGAACCGGGGACTTCCACGGTGACACCGCTTCCACGTCGAGATGTTAACGTGGTACTCTAACCAACTGAGTTACAGAGTCGCTTCGTGAGAGCAGGCTGTGAGGAGTGTGGATAAGAATGAATGAATTCAAAGTAACTCAATTCGACGACACGGTGTCTCCTACCTACGTTCATATCGTATGGGTATACTAATTAGCAGCTATAGGTGCTATCACAGAGTTCAGTTTGAGATATTATTCTTCGTCCTCTCCGTAATCCTCATCTTCTTCCTCAACATCCTCGTCATCCATGGATTCATCCAGAGCAGGGTCAGTCCTGTCTTCAGCATCGAATTCAGGTTGGCCCCTAAGCCCTTTCATTTTTTTCACTTGAAGCGTGGACAAGTCTTGGCGACCAAGATGCACACGACCCACCATGTCACCCATATCATCGGTATCGATATTCTTGCGCTTTCCTTTGCCTTGCGTGTTCTTCTGTTCAGCAGTCTTGGGGCGTTTCAACGCTTGCGTCATGCGGTCGGCACTAGCTGCCAATCGTCGACGAAGCTCAAAGTCAAACGATGGACCGCAAGGTTCCAACTCGATATGAGGTGTTTTGCTTCCTGACGCAATCATCTTGATCGTGTAAACACGGAAATGAATCTTGCGCGGATCGCAACGATGCACGGCAGAGACCCCCGAGGTTTGGGGCGAAACACCTGCAGATCGATATAGGCTGGCTAGATCGTTTTCGCCATGCGCACCGGCAATTTTGTTCTTGTCTCCGGACGAGGAAGGTGCTACACTAACCGAGATGACATGTTCGAGACCATTCAAAGCAATGTGGTTCGGATGCAGCTCCTCACCTCTGTAAAAGTCCAATAAAAGAGATTTCAAATGTAAGAATGCGCCTTGAGGCTCGGGATCAGCTCCTGCAGCAGCTAAGCGGTCGATTTCCGCATCGCACTCGAACTCTGGGCCAGAAAAATGGAACAGCGGACGCATACCAACGCCAGGCTTGCTTGACTTGAATGCATTCATGCTGGTCGCGTGCAAAACACCCATTTCAAGAATATCGAGAACCTGCCCATCGAACAAACGGACCCAGCACAGGTTATCAGGTCGCTTCTTTTGACTGCTTCCGACCACAAACAAACTTGCGTCATTCTTTTGGCCCCAAAATTCAATGCTAGACGCATCTTCGAATGGCAAGACATCGTTTCGCTTGTTAAACGCCACGGCGTCTGGTTTCTTGAGTAATGCGAGCTCCGAGAGTGCCATATTCACCTTTTCTGACGTCTTTGTGCCTTTCACAAAGATAGCCGTTTTTGCATGTTCGAATTCCTTCGATTCGCGCTTCTCGAGCGCGCGCTTCGATCGCGCATTCTTCGGCTTCCCTACACGAAGCATGATGAATGCATTCTCAGTCGTTTTGCGAGCGACAAACGACGC
>ERZ1030923.195-NODE-195-length-10036-cov-39.602845_pt1 | contig 10036 bp, 9 predicted proteins | sample MGYA00518601_ERZ1030923 | MGnify/ENA primary metagenome ERZ1030923 (study PRJEB33718, sample SAMN03159691) | human skin metagenome | collected 2014-05-20 | study: EMG produced TPA metagenomics assembly of the PRJNA266117 data set (Human skin bacterial metagenome... | reverse complement strand
TCTCGTAGGCGGTCGCGGCAAAACTCCGCGTAATAAGCTGCAGTGAGCGGGCAAGGTGCCCCAGGCCCGGCTCCGGGTCGATGCTGCGAACTGCAAGCGAGTTGGGCAGGTTCGCCTCTTCCTGCCCCCAGAAAACCACTTTCAAGGGTACCAAAGCACCCTCGGCGCCATCGCCATCAATGAAGGGGTCATAAAAGAGATCATTGGCCGGGGAACTATCAGAATCCCGGTCGAGCGCGCGGCGCAATTCGGCTGGGTCCACATAAGCGCTCGGCAGGCCGTGTACAGCCCAGATGGTCGCGGCCATGCGGGCCACGAGGGCGTCGAGCTGCACGTGCTCGCGACGCTCAGAATAAGAGTACGGGTCGAGCACACAGGAATGGATGATGCGGGCGCCGTCAATGAACTCGCGCAATTGGCGGCCCGGATTGGTGGTGGCATCGCGCTCGGGAGAAAGCTGTGCAAGCTCGCGGTCCACGGCCGCAGCGAGGTCCTCGAGGGTCTCCTTCACCGCGGTCGGGCCCTGATAGAGCAGGCAGCACAGCGCATGGAGGGCGGCAATGCTGCGCGCGGGCGAGCTACCCTCGGCCGTAGGCAAGCAAGGGGCGACGAGCGTATCCTCCGGGCAGTCCTCCACCAGCGAACCCTTGGCCGGCCCGATGAGCACGGTGGTGGCCCCGCGCTGGCTGGCAGTAATGAGGGCGCGCGACGCCCAGTCGCACTCGCCGGGCTCGCCGACGACCACCACCACGTCCAGCGCCCCCACGTAGCGCGGGAGCGATTCGGTCACCACAATCGGGATCCGCAGTGGCTCGGCTAGGCCAACTCCCAGGTGGGCGGCTTGGCGGGCAATCGCGTCGGTGGGGATAATGACCAGCGAGCGGGGATTGAGCCCGCCGAGCGCCTCGCCCCAGCGCTCCACTTCTCCGGCCACCAGGCGGATTTGGGCGCCTTCGTGCGCCACATCAAAAAAGCGCACGGTTTCGGCATCATAATTACCGGTATCCATGTGGCCCAAGCATAGTCGGGCGCCCACTAAGATGAAGTCCTATGACTTCCGCACAGATCCATCCTGTAACCCTGATTGGCGGCGGCCCCGGCGCGTGGGACCTCATTACCGTGCGCGGCATGCGTGCCCTGCAGGATGCAGAGGTTATCCTTGCCGATCACCTGGGACCTACGGCGCAGCTCGATAAGCTGTGTGATATTTCTTCCAAAGAGCTTATTGACGTCTCCAAGCTCCCCTATAAGAAGTCAATCTCGCAGGAAAAGATCAACGAGCTGCTCATCGAGCACGCCCGTGCCGGCCGCAAGGTGGCCCGCCTTAAGGGGGGCGATCCCTTCGTCTTTGGGCGCGGCTTTGAAGAGGTGCAAGCGCTTGCGGATGCGTCTATTCCCACCACGGTCATTCCAGGCGTAACCTCCGCCATTTCCGTTCCTGCGGCCGTCGGAATCCCAGTAACCCAGCGCGGCATCGTCCACGGATTCACGGTGGTTTCCGGCCACCTTCCGCCCGGCCATGAAAAGTCCTTGGTGGACTGGGCAGCGCTTGCCCGCTCTGGCGCCACGCTGGCTGTCATCATGGGCGTGAAGAATGCCCCGGCGATTGCCAATGCGCTTATCGACGCCTCCCTCTCCCCCTCCACTCCCTGCGCCATCATCCAAGAGGGCACGCTTTCTACCGAGCGCGCCTATCGCTGCACCTTGGGTACCTTGGCGCAAACGATGGCCGAGCACGAGATCTCCGCGCCGGCGGTCTACGTCATCGGCGAGGTGGCCGGGCTCTAGCACCCCCTCGAGGCCTTCAGGGTCCGCGAGGCCAACTTGTGGCCGCGCTCTACCCCACCGCAGTTGGGATTTGGCCCGTATCGTGGCCACAAGTCGCGGCGGAAGGGCTACGCGCGGTCAGCGGCGGGGCTTTTGGGCGCCTTATCCTGCACGATGGTTACGCCGGACTTGCGCGAACCGTGGGCGCGGTGGGCGGCAGCGACGCGCTCCGGATAGTCCGGGGCGTGAAAATCAGCATGGGCGGCTTCCTCGGCGTTTTCGGCTTCCAATTCCGCCGCACGCGCACGCCTGGTGCGCAGCGCGCCACGGATGGTGGCGGCCACACCAGCCGCGACCACGACTGCGATGGCAACGGAGGTAACTGCTGCAGGCACTGCCCAGCCGAAGTACGTCTCGGCACCGCCGATGACCTTGCTGATATTCAGGCCCACGATGGCCGTGCCGACGAGTCCGCCGAGCAGGACCGGGTTGATGCGGGAGATAAGCCACGCGGCGATGGGCGCGGTGATAGCGCCACCGATGAGTAGGGCAATGACTGCGGCCAAGTTGGCGACGATATCGTGCCAGAGCCCGACGATAAAGCCTGCGGTAGCGCCAAACGTCACTAGGAACTCAGCGGCGTTGACGGTGCCCACGATGCGGCGCGGCTGCTCGCGGCCGATGGCCATAAGCGTTGAAGTCGACACCGGGCCCCAGCCGCCGCCACCGGTGGAATCGACGAATCCGCCCACAAGGCCGAGGCCGGCGAGAAACGGCGTGGAGTGGGTGCGCTTATAGGCGGAGCCACGGCGGCGCGGTTGGGAGAAACGCCAAATGAGGTTGGCGCCGATGCCGACCAAGATGAGTGCGGTCACCGGCGCAGCCGCCGCGGTGGAGATATTCGACAGCAATGTGGCGCCTAAAAAGGCGGCGATCCCGCCCGGCACGCCGAGACGGACCACGGTTTTCCAATCCACGTTGCCGAAGCGCGCGTGGCTCAATCCGGAGATGGCAGTAGTGCCAAGCTCGGCGGTATGAACGACGGCCGAGGCCTGCGCGGGACCGAGGCCCGCCAGCAACAACATCGTGGTCGACGTGACGCCAAAACCCATGCCGATGCCACCGTCCACGAGGTTGGCGGCCGCACCGGCGAGCGCGATGAGGATGAGGGTTAGCATGGCGCGAACACCTCCTGTGCGGCGCGGCGGGCGTGGTGAAAGCGATCTGCGACGAGGCCCGCGAGATCAGTGCCAAGAGGACGGTCGACGGTCGCGGGTACGCCCGCCAAGCGGTCTAGGAGCAGGCCTTCGGTCACGAAGAGCGGGATCACGCGTACACGGGCGGGGTCTTTATGCTCGTGACACAGCGACTCAATCCCTTCGCGACCACCGCGGGTGGCAAATTCCACCGCCGTGGGCACGCCGGTGAGCGCGAAGGTGCGGTGGGCGAGCTCACGGATGGCATCGTTAGCCGCGGTATCGGAGGAACCGACGGAGTAGATGACCACATGGGCATCGCCAGGCCGGGTACGGGAGGCGAGCACGCGGGCGAGGTCCTCGCCGGTGCCGAGGCCTTCGGCGAGGTGGAGGGAAAGGTGGGAGGTTTTGGAGGCGTCGGCAAGCGCGCGCGGGACGTCCACGCGCTGGTGGTAGCCCTGGGTAAAAAGCAGCGGAACTACAACGGCCTCGGTCTCCCCTAGCTGGGCGAGCTCGAGCGCGGCCGTGGTAAGGTCGGGCTCGTTGAATTCCAGGTGCGCCGCGCGGGCTGGGCGCAGACCCGCGGCCAGAGTCAAACGCTCAATTCCAGCCGCGGCACCCGGATGCCGTGAACCGTGGGACAGGGTAATGAGTGCGGGCATGGGGACATCCTTAAGCCTCTGGCGCCGTGGTGTGACCGCGGCGGGCAAGCGAGCGCTTTAGGGCCTCATTGGACGACACGGCCGGTGCGGGGGCTACCGGGGCATCGTCTTGGCCGTGAAAGCGCACGGAGAAAATCCGCAGGCACTCCTGGCACTTCCAGGCAAAGTCATCTTCCTCATCCGGGAAGAGGTCGGTGCCGGCGCAATACGGGCAGAAGCTGGGATGGTTGCGGTTGGGGTTGGGCTGGCGGCGAAAATTCACTGCAGGTCCTCCTCCTTGGCACGCAAGACCCAGTGGCGGAATTGCTCGCCTTCCTCGCGCTGCTCCTTGTATTTATTGACCAAGCGAATGACGTACTCGGGCACCTCATCGGCGACGACCTTATGGCCGCGCAGCTTACGGCCCCAGTCCGGGGACAGGCCAAGGGCGCCGCCCAGGTGGACCTGGAAGCCCTCGACGCGGTTGCCCTCGGAATCGGTAACAATCTGGCCCTTCAGGCCGATGTCTGATACCTGCGAACGCGCACAGGCGTTGGGGCAGCCGTTGAGCGCGATGGAAATCGGCACATCCAGATCGCCCAAGGTGTCTTCCAGGATGTCGACCAACTCGATGGCGCGGGCCTTCGTGGTCACGTGCGCAAGCTTGCAAAATTCCAGGCCGGTGCAGGAAATGACGCCGCGGCGGAACTCCGTTGGCTGGGAGTACAGGCCGGTTTCATCGAGCGCGCGGGAGAGCGCCGGAATGTCTTCTTCCTCCACATCGAGGAAGAGCAATTCCTTCATCGGGGTGGTGCGGATGCGGCTGATGCCGAACTTTTCGGCCACGTCTGCGATGGCGATGAGCTGCTCGCCGGTGGCGTGGCCCACGGTGGGTTTTACGCCGACGTAGAACTTGCCGTCTTTCTGGCGGTGCACGCCAAGGTGATCGCGGGAACCAGGTTCGACCTCCAGTGGGATGCCATCCAACAGCGGCTTGTCCAGGTATTCCTCCTCCAGCACTTGGCGGAACTTTTCGATGCCCCACTTGGCTACCAAGAACTTCAGGCGGGCACGGTTGCGATTGCGGCGGAAGCCGTAGTCACGGAAGATGCCGACCACACCGGCCCAGACCTCCGGCACGCGCTCTAGGGGAACCCAGGCGCCGAGGGACTGCGAGAGCATCGGGTTGGTGGACAGGCCGCCGCCAACGAAGCAATCGAATCCCGGGCCGTACTCGGGGTGGTTCACGCCCACGAAGGCGACGTCTTGAATCTCGTGCGTGACGTCCTGGCGGGAGTTGCCGGAGATAGCGGTCTTGAATTTGCGCGGCAGGTTATGGAATTCCTCGCGCGGCAGGTAGTTATTCTTGATTTCTTCGATGGCTGGGGTGGCATCGATAATCTCGTCCTCGGCTACGCCGGCAACCGGAGAGCCCAAAATGACGCGCGGCACGTCACCGCAGCCCATGAGCGTGCTCAAACCTACCGACTCGAGCTTGTCCCAAATGGTGGGCACATCCTCGATTTGAATCCAGTGCAGCTGGATATTCTGGCGGTCCGTAAAGTCCGCCGTGGAGCGGGCATAATCGCGCGAGATCTCACCGACGGCGCGCAGCTTGGCGGGATCGGCACGGCCACCGTCAAAGCGCACGCGCATCATAAAGTACTCGTCTTGCAGCTCCGCGTTAGACAGCTTGGAGGTCAACTCGCCGCCCAAGTTCTGGTTGCGCTGAGTATAAAGGCCCAACCATTTGAAGCGAGGGGCTAGGTCATCGGCCGGAATGGAGGAAAATCCCTGCTTGGAATAGATATCGATGACGCGTTGCTTGGCAGAAAGCCCACCGTCTTCCTGCTTAATTACCTCATCGTTATTGAGGGGCTCGGTGCCGTCAATTTTCCACTGGCCTTCGGGCTTTTTGGCGCGGGGCGCGCGCTTGGTATTAGTCGCGGTGGTCATGGTTTAGATCTCAACCTGCCTTTCCAAAGTATTGAAAGACAACCTACCTACCTAAAATAAGCAGACAAAGCGGTCTTTTTTATTTTCAAGTAAAAACCCGCCCTGAACTGGCCAAAAGGGAGACCCTTTTTAGAATCTAATTCAACTCCTTGCCGCAACCTAGACCAAACGGTTCAATTGCCAGAAAGATAAGCCACAGAAAATGAACCTAGCGGTCTAGACCCCGCGATAGAGAGAAAGGCATTCACGCAGCATGAATCAGCCCTTGAAGGTAGCCGTCATCGGCGCAGGCCCGGCCGGCATTTACGCCTCCGATATCCTGGTGAAAAAGACCGGCGGCGAGGTACAGATTGACCTCATCGAGCAGATGCCCGCACCCTTCGGTCTCATCCGCTACGGCGTAGCGCCGGATCATCCGCGTATTAAGGGCATTATCAAGTCCCTGCACCGCGTGCTCGACACCGAGCAGATTCGACTGTTGACCAACGTGCACATCGGCCGTGATATCACCGTGGACGAGCTGCAGCAGCACTACGATGCCGTGGTCTTTGCCACCGGCGCCGTGGGCGACCGCCACCGCGATATCCCTGGCGCGGACTTGGACGGCGTGCATGGCGCCGGTGAGTTCGTGGGCTTCTACGATGGCAACCCGCGCTTCGAGCGCGACTGGGATCTCTCCGCCAAGGAGGTGGCGGTCATTGGCGTGGGCAATGTGGGCCTGGACGTCTCCCGCATTTTGGCCAAGACCGGCGATGAGCTCAAGGTCACCGAGATCCCCGATAATGTCTACGAGTCCCTGGCCAAGAACCAGGCGGAGACCGTGCGCGTCTTCGGCCGCCGCGGCCCGGCGCAGGCCAAGTTCACCCCGCAGGAACTCAAGGAGCTGGACCATTCCGAGTCCATTAATGTTGTGGTCTCCCCCGAGGACATCGACTATGACGAGGCCTCGCTAGCCGCGCGCCAGGAGAGCAAGTCCACCGACTTGGTGTGCCAGGTGCTCGAGCAGTATGCCATCCGTGATCCCAAGGAGGCGCCACACACCCTGCAGATCCACCTCTTTGAGCAGCCGGTAGAGATCTTGGGCGAGGACGGAAAGGTCAGCGGCATCAAGACCGAGCGCACCGCGCTCAATGGCGATGGCAGCGTGCACGGCACCGGAAAATTTACCGAATGGCCGGTGCAGGCGGTTTACTTCGCCACCGGCTACCGCTCCGATGCGGTCGATGGCGTGCCATTTAACCAGGACAAGAACGTCATCAATAACGATGGCGGCCATGTTATCGATGCGGCCGGCGCGGTAGTGCCGGGCCTCTACACCACCGGGTGGATTAAGCGCGGCCCGGTGGGTCTGATTGGCAATACTAAGTCCGATGCCACGGAGACGATTGGCATGCTGCTTGCCGACGCCGCTTCTGGCGCCCTCCCCTCCCCCTCCAGCGCCGCGGATATCACCGAAGTCTTTGCTGAGCGCGGTATCGATTACCTGACGTGGCAGGATTGGCAGCGCTTGGACGCGGCCGAGCGCGCCCTGGGTGAGCGCGAGGGCCGCGAGCGTAAGAAGTTTGTGGAGTGGGAGGACATGGTCTCCCACTCGCGCGCCGAGGTTTAGCGGCGAATGATGGCAAGGACCTCGTCGACGATGGACTGCACCTCGTCGGCGGTCTTTGCCTCTACATTGAGGCGCAGCAGCGGCTCCGTATTGGACGCGCGCACGTTGAACCATGCCTCGGTTCCCTTGAGCTCTACGGTCACGCCATCGAGCTCATCGACGGACTCAATCTTTTCCGCCAGCTCATCCAGCACCGCCTGGGTAGCGGCCTTCTGATCCTCCACGGTGGAGTTGATCTCGCCGGAGGCCTCGTAGCGGGAGTACTCCGCCATGAGCTCGCTCAGCGGCTTATCGGACTGGCCCAGAGCGGCCAGCACGTGCATCGCAGCAAGCATGCCGGAATCGGCGTTCCAGAATTCCTGGAAGTAGTAGTGCGCGGAGTGCTCGCCACCGAAGGCGGCCTGGTGCTCGGCCATCTGCGCCTTGATGAAGGAGTGGCCCACGCGGGTGCGCACCGGGGTGCCGCCCTTTTCCTTAATGAGCTCCGGCACGGTCTTGGAGGTAATCAGGTTGTGGATGATGGTAGCGCCGGGGAACTTCTCCAGGTAGCGCTCAGCCACCAGCGCACAAATGGCAGAAGGAGAAACCGGCTGGCCCTTTTCATCCACCACGAAGCAGCGGTCCGCATCGCCGTCGAAGGCCAAGCCAATATCGGCCTTCTGATCCACGGTGAACTTCTGCAGATCCACCAGGTTCTTTGGATCCAAGGGGTTCGCCTCGTGGTTCGGGAAGGTGCCATCGAGCTCGAAGTACAAATCGCGGACGTCGAAAGGCAAGCCGTTGAAGACGGCCGGCACGGTGTGGCCGCCCATGCCGTTGGCGGCGTCGACGGCTACGACGAGCGGCTTGGAATCCTCCAGCGGCACCAGCTTGCACAGGAAGTCGGCGTAGCCGGCCAGAATCTCCTGTTCGGCAATTGCGCCCTCGGTGCCGGTGAACTCCGGGGTGCCGTCGATAAGCATCTGCTTAATCTGCTCCAAGCCGGTCTCCTGGCCCACCGGTACGGCGCCGGCGCGGCAGAGCTTAATGCCGTTGTACTTGGCTGGGTTATGGGAGGCGGTAAACATAGCGCCCGCACACTCCAAGGAGCCGGCGGCGTAGTAGAGCTCGTCGGTAGAGGTTAGCCCCAGCAAGGTCACGTTGAGGCCCTGCGAGGTCACCCCCTCAGCAAAAGCGCGCGCCAGAGACGGCGAGGACGGGCGCATATCGTGGCCGACTGCTACGGTATTTTCGCCTTCTTCCCGCAGGATGGCGGCAAACGCGGCGCCCGTATCGCGCACGAAGTTCTCATCGATATCTTCGCCCACCACGCCACGGACGTCATAGGCCTTAATTACTGCATCAAGATGCTCACGAGTTCGCATAACCTGCAATAGTACTCCCGCCCGCTGGGAAACTACCGCACCACGGGGTTCGTGTCAGTCCTGTTCCGGTTCTGCGGGCGTCGTTTCATCGGGCACGACCGAAAGGTGGGCGCGGCGCGCCTTTTTGGCATAAGCCACGCGACGGGTGCGAAAGACCGGGTGATTCGAATTGGCAGGGTCCGCCCCATCAAAGGTGGCGGAGTAGTCGATTGGGTCGGCACCGGAGCCGGCGCTGCGGTCATCGACCAAGCCGGTGGTCACGCGGCCATCTTCCTTGACGGCCTCTGCCAAGGCCATCAGGTCATCTTCCTCATCCAGCTCGATGCGATCCACGCGCACCAGCTCCCAGCCCACCGGGGCGGAAATGCGGTCGCGGTGGGTGGCGCACAGATCCCAGCTGTGTGGGTTCTCCTCTTCCGCCAGCGGTCCGACGACGGCCGTCTGGTCCGCGTAAGCGTAGGTCAATGTCGCCACGGCGGGGCGGCCGCAGCCTGGGCGGGAGCAATGGCGAGTAATAGTCACAGCGCATAAGTCTAAACCCTTGGTTGAGATTTAGATAGTCTTCGCCCCGGCGTGGCTCCGCTAAATCCAGCCCGCCAGCACCCTAGAATCAAGGTCATGACCGCCGCTCGCCCGCATATCCGCCCCGCCCGCGACCGCCACGGCCACGGCATGCGCGGACCTCTCCTCCCCCAGCAGACCCCGCGCTACCGCAGCGCGCGCGAGCACTTCGACATGGCCGTATTGGAGGCCTATGCCCCCATCCAAAACGCCTTCGCGCCACAATTGCGGGGCCTCGACTTGGCTGTAGACACCATCCCGCGCATGCGGCTTTCGCCCGATATGACCGTGCTGCCGGATGAGATTATCGCCGATGGTCCAGTTCCCCTCGGCCGCGTGGTTCCGGCCGGCGTAGATTCCGAGGGCCAGCCCACCCGCGCGCGCTTGGTCATCTTCCGCATGCCCATCGAGCAACGCGCCTCTACCCCGTCCGAGCGCTCCGAGCTCCTGGGCACCGTTATTACCGCGCTGGTGGCCAACTACCTCAACTTGGATCCAGAAGAAGTGGACCCGCGCTATAGCTGGTAGCCCGTTCCGGCTCCCAGGCAGCAGAAAAGCCCCTGGCCACACATTGCGTGCTAGCCAGGGGCCTTACTGGACACCTTAATTATCCAATCTCGCGCTTGAGGCGGCGGCGCTCACGGTCCGATAGTCCGCCCCAAATACCGAAGCGCTCATCGTGCTCCAGCGCGTACTCCAAGCATTCATCGCGTACCGCGCAGGCCTGGCAGATGCGCTTGGCCTCACGGGTAGAGCCTCCCTTTTCAGGGAAGAATGCTTCAGGGTCGGTCTGCGCGCACAGCGCCTGGTCCTGCCACTCCTGCTCGACGGCACCGAAGAGTTCATCGAGCGACATCTCTGCAGCAGCACCGCCACGGAGAATGGCGTTGTTATTAGCCATTTTGTCCACGCCTTTTCCTTTCTCCGAGGTTGGGTAATTCT
>ERZ1030923.185-NODE-185-length-10342-cov-5.413532_pt1 | contig 10342 bp, 5 predicted proteins | sample MGYA00518601_ERZ1030923 | MGnify/ENA primary metagenome ERZ1030923 (study PRJEB33718, sample SAMN03159691) | human skin metagenome | collected 2014-05-20 | study: EMG produced TPA metagenomics assembly of the PRJNA266117 data set (Human skin bacterial metagenome... | reverse complement strand
GAGACAGGCTTTGCGCTCACCGAGTGCCTCTTCAAGTTGCACATCAAACTCATCGTCATCGAGACCCATGCCAGACTGACGCTTGCGCTTGAGCGAATTGACCTTGTCTTCGATTTCGCGCTTGTTCCGCTGGCGCTCCAGCAGCTTCTCTGTCTGGATCTTTTTCCCGTACTTTTTGAGTTCTCGCTGGCGCTTGGCATTTTCAGACGCTTTGATGCCCGCCGACTCGTCAAGCAGGCGCTGTCGCACGCGTTCCATGTGTTCGTCCGTCTTGACCATTTCGGCAAAGTAGTCGCTAGGGCGTGTGAATGGCACATTGGCCTCAAGAACAAGCGTGCGTCCCCGCGTAGCAGCAGCGAGTGATTGTCGGTAGAACGCCAACTCACGATCAAGATCATTCTGTGCATCCGGCACCTCGTCTTTGATTGCCTTGTCATGCACAACGACCATAGTCTCGATCCATGGCATCTTGCTGGAGGAGCCCGGTCCACCGCCAAGACGGATGTCTTCGTAAATCCGTCGAAGTGCATCTGTGTTGTTAATGCGAATGCGATGGTATCGCGAGGCGAGCGCTTCTTCTGAGAGCGTCGCAGTGGTGGGAACGGCATCGAGTGGGATCGACGTATCACCATCCTCGTCTTCTTCCTCTTCGTCTTCTTCCTCCTCTTCTTCGTCGTCTTCTTCCTGAGGCACAAGGCCACTTCGCAGGATACTAGCTGCAAGAGAATCCTTCGGTGCTGATGCACGAGTGCTTGTCATATCTTCTCTCTCATCCCGTTCGTCTGCGTTATCTTCCTCGTCATCGTCGTCCTCTTCATCATTGTCATCCTCGCCATCGACTTTCTCTGCTTCGTCATCGATCAGATCATCGTCATCCTCGCCATCGACTTCCTCTGCTTCGTCATCGATCAGATCATCGTCATCCCCGTCGTCCTCTTCATCATTGTCATCCTCGCCATCGACTTCCTCTGCTTCGTCATCGATCAGATCATCGTCATCCCCGTCGTCCTCTTCATCATTGTCATCCTCGCCATCGACTTCCTCTGCTTCGTCGTCGATCAGATCTTCGTCATCCTCGTTGCCCTCATCGCTCTCCTCATCGTTACCCTGCAAAGACATCTGTCTCAACATGGCCCTGTCCATCTCGGACAAATCATCTGGACCTAGCGCGCGCATTAATCTATCCAGTCCTTGCTGCGAGATCCCAGCCTCGTCTTCACCTTCATGTAGTGCTTCCTCATCTTCGAGAATCGATGCCTCTTGTTTAGACTTTGCTTTTTCAGCAGGCTGTACAGGATGCGCTTGTCGCTTTGCCATCGTTCTGCACGTCGCTTCTCAACAACAAGAAGTGTGTGCAACACAGGGATCGATGGAAAAATGTCCGCTTGCGATGTCGATTGGCGACACGAGGCAACTCAAACAGTGCACGAGAAAAAAAAAAGGTCCACTGGCTTTTAGCTCGCGCAGCTCAAGCCCACTCCACAAAGTCCGTGCTCTTTCTCCAGTCCCAACGCGGCATTGTCTTCTTGGCTTGCCATGCATCCCGAGACAGATCCGCTCTTTTCATCCTACATCCTCGCCACTGTCGCAGATTGGCAAGAACTGCTATCAAAAACTCATGTACATGAAGTGTACATACCCGTGGCGATCCTGTCTCTCGCTCATGCCGTTCGAATGAGCCACGGCACACGCATGCTGTGCGGAGGCGCACAGGGGCGTTTGGGCCTGTTCCAAAGCTGCGTACTCAATCTGATAGCCCTTTTTGCACCATCAAGCCTGCTTGCACTTCTTCTGGGCATGCCATCGCCCTTGCTCATGTCACCCGTGGCCATCTGTTTGTACACAGTCGTGCATTGCATTATGTACACGACGGGCTTGGGTCATCAACTGATTCGTCTACATACACATCCGGCAGGCGCATTCTGGCTCGAAATTGGCCTGGCTTGCATCGACTCGCTATGCCGCACAGAGGGCATGGCGAATGTCGGTCTTGCGCAGATCCAGCGGCATCCGCATCCAGTGCTCGCACAGTCGTGGACAGCTCAGGTCATTGCAGGCACGCTGCTCGCTGCGGGAATGCCACTCATTGCCTCCGCTTTCCAACTGCACTCACCCATGGGTATTTGGCAGCTAAGGACCCCAGCATGGCTCCACGAGCCGTCTCGCCTCTTGTATGCCGACCTTGTGGGCGGCGCTACTGTGTCGCTCCTGCTTCTCGTGCTAACGAGTGGGAACTTGCACGCAAAACTGCCATGGCTTCCACGTCCTACACGGAGCATGGTTCGCTGGCTTGCTCTTTCACACAAACCCGACATACACCGATCGACGCACCTGCCGTATTTATCAGCCCGCGAGGCCAAAGCGGTGTGCACCGCCGTCTTCTTCGTGTGTCTGCTAGTGCCGATCATCCACCGGCGTCTTGTAAAGCAGCGTAGTTCTGTGGCACGCCAGCAAGAAGGGGCAAGGACTAAGAAAGCCAAGGAGTAACGAAGCAAATGATGAAACTGAGTCGAGCCGGCCTGGGAACATGTGAGAATGAACCCGGCTACCACGCTGGGAATCGGCCTCGCAGCAGAGCTAAAGGCGATCGTACGCCCACACATAGTGATTCGTGTAATATAGGCCTACCACAGTCGGGAGCCAACAAGCGAGTACCGCTGTACGTCTAGGAGCGAGATATCACCCTTTTTCGCGCCACGTCCCGATGCCTGCTGCTGACCGTAAAGACCGACTTTCGTGGCGTTGTCGTCTCGCTTATCGACCATGTCAGCCACTTGTGCATTGTGCACCATTTCAGCAGGCGTCTCTCCTATGGGCGGACGGCCCTTTGCATTGCGCTTCTCTTCCGCCTCGCGCCCCTGCCACGACGTATATTGACGCATGGCGTACGAGACAAGGTACGCGCCAAGCAGGAGCTTGAGCAAGACCAACGCGAGCCATACAAAGACCAGGCCCAGGCAGACCATGCACGCTTGACTATGTTGCTCGGTCCATCGCCGGAGCCAGCCTCGCTGGTGGTATGCGGTGCTGGAAGCCGCAGCTGTGACGCGGGCCGCACGTTGAGGGTCAGACGAGGTATGGACGTCCTTGACCAAGAGCATCGACACAATCTGGCTAGCCATGCGGATGGACACGCACACGAGCGGGAGGACAGCGAGGCCCAGACGACGGATCGCAAGGGGACTCTGGTCCACAAACGATGACTGACGGTGTGTGTGTCCATCGAGAGGCACAGACGAGCGGGGAGGCAGGATATCTCGGCAAAGCACATCGACAAAGCGGCCATACAAGGCAGGTCGGAGGTGATTCTGTTTCGCGATAAATGCATGCTTGAGCCAGTCCACGAGAACCTCGCTAAGAAGCACAGTCAGCACGGGATTCAGCGTGCGGAAAAACACGTTCACGTAGGGATAGAGCTCAAAGCTCGTCGGCAGTGGGCCCATAGCACCCGTCCCACCCATGGCAAAGGCGCCAGACAACTCAAGCAGATTGCGCAATCCAATCGCCGCGAGCACAACACACAGCTGAAACCGCTCCACGATATCGGCACATGCCAGCTGGAACAAGTTTTCTTTCTCAAAGCGCTTGAAGACTGTTGTCTTGATCTCGACGAACTGGTTCGAAAGCAAGAGTGTCAATAGCTGGTTGTCGTAGCTATTGATCGCCACATTGAGCGTCACAAGCTGGTAGAGGAGCACAAATGTGTGAAACACAATGTACGCGAGGCACAGCGTGTAGTATCCAGCAATCCGCAGGTATGCATGGGACCCATCACTGCGCCTCGCGAGTGTTCTTCGAGAAAACAATGTATCAAGCACATCTTGCCCAAATGAGCTACACAGACGGTCGCTGATCTCTAACACACTGAAAATGACCGACAATTTCAGGGTATCTTGGCCACGCACACTGTGGTACATTTTGCTTGCATCTGCGATGCGCGAGAGAATGTAGCATGTCTGTATAACAAGCAAGCCCTTGAGTATATCACACTTGTTTGACACATTCAGGTACAGTTTCCGTCGTGACTTGAACCACAAAAGAGTGTTGTAGCCCCAGCGAATCCATGAAACGACGAAGCGCAGTGGTAAGATCGTTACCATGTACAGGTATGCATTGAGACTCACAAGCACACCGATGCACATCAGCTTCTCGATCCACACTGGCATGGCGATGAAGTTCGATACGCGCTCCCATTTGAACTCTTGCATGCTTTCGTTGCTTGTGAGCAACACCTCCTCCATCAACTGATTCCAAAGCGATGGTGAAGCTTTTGGTGGAGTTCCTCCCGCCGTCGCTGCATCGGTATTGGTGGTATAGGATGCAGACGCTGTCGAAGGGTTTGGCTGTACAAAACCCGTTGGTGCGGAAGAAGAGCGTAGTGCCTCTTCCATAAACTCTGATGGCGCCGATACACCTAGGACGACAAGGATCGTATGGCAAGCTTGGCTCCACTGTTCCCATATGTGCGAAAAAGGGCTTCGGTCGTCAGCTGGCGCCGGCGTACTCGGTTTCTTGTTCGGGAGAGCCGCTTTGGGAAACGCCGAGGGTTTAGGCAAGCTAGGAGTGGTTGGGGTAGGCGCCATACCCCATGACGAGTTCTGCCAAGTCCGTGGCGTTCGTACAGGTGATACAGCGTCGAAGCTCAAGCGCGGAAACCTGCTCTCGGCTAGAAAGGTCCCACTTCTCCGTCGCTCTTGGAACCGTTCCTGGAACCTGTCAGATAACCTTCGCGAAAAGCTCGTTTGCAAGAGCGGCGTTTCCACAGATCGTCGATTCTCGTCTTTCCATGCATTTCGGGAGAATTCTGTCGTAATCGGACTGCAGAATGTCTCGTTGTCTCCTGCGTCATCTTCGTCCTCCCAAATATCCTCCTCACGATTGATGTGCTCAAGATCCCCGTTCCATGTTGATGATGTGCAAGGTTTTTTAGGTGACTCGCCTGGATTCGCTGCTTCCTGCGTCGCCATGACGCTGCGCAATGGGATCCAAGATGTGTGGAAAGAGTGACACGATTCAACAAAATTTCGTGGGTGTGTGAGCGCGTGCGTAAGTGAGCAAGAGTGAGTGTGAGTGAGTGTCTAACTGCATGTGGAGATACATGGCACTAGATCCTCCACCACCCAGCGTAGAATGCACGAATCCACAGTGACCAAGTGTCATGTGTGGGTGTGGTCTGGCGGCATACACGAAGCACGGCACAAGTGGGGGGAGCCTATCCGGTGAGGTGACCACTAACACCATTTCCATGGTATCAGAACATGATGAAGAACGTGCACATTTCCAGACCGTTTTGCGTGCCTGGAATGATTATTTGTCATATTCGGTTCGTCATCATCACAGCACAGAGCCATACTAACACGTCTCTAGCTGCATGAAAACAATGAGCGTCGCGCATCCTTCTATGCATTGCCACATGGGCACCAAGCACTACTTCGAAGTTTAGACACACATGTGCCTGGTCCACCGGCGACGTCAAAGTCGTACACAGGCTTTCTTGGCCGAGTCAACGAGATCGATGATAGGATTCGGCGCAACTACGACGTCCTCTCGAGCATGGCTGATTTTTGCCATTCATTTCTAGGAATCCTCGAAGAACAGCCGTCAGGATCTACGGAGCCAGAAAGGTCCATTCCGTCACGAAAAGAGATGCCACATCTAAGTGTATCTGAACATGACCAAGATCGAGTTCGTACGGCGCTGAAGCAAATGGCGCGCGATTGGAGCGACGTCGGCGCACAGGAGCGGCTGCTCGCGTACCAGCCTATTCTAGATGCTGTTGTGGCGCGGATTCCGAAGGACCGTACTGGAAAACACATCCTCGTTCCTGGCTCCGGCTTAGGTCGCCTTGCGTTCGAATTTGCGAGGCTGGGGTATGCAACACAGGGCAATGAATTTAGCTATTTCATGTTGATACCTGCCCACTTTGTGCTGAATTGCACGCACCGAGTACACCAGCATACTCTGTTTCCTTACATCCACTCCAGCAGCAACTGGCGATCCGCCTCTGACATGCTTCACTCAGTCACGATCCCTGACGTGCTACCAGCGAGCCTTGACCCACATGTGGACTTTAGCATGGCGGCCGGCGAGTTTGTTGAAGTGTATGCGAAGACTGAAGAACGCGGCTCCTGGGATGTTGTAGCCACGTGCTACTTTATCGACACGGCCAAAAACGTCCTGCGATATCTCGAGGTGATCAACCACGTCCTACCGGTCGGTGGATGGTGGGTGAATGTGGGCCCATTACTCTGGCACTTTGAGCAAGACCGTATTCCCTCGGTCGAGCTCACACTTGATGAATTGCTGAGCCTCCTGGCGCATTGTGGATTCGAACTGGAGGAACAGCGAACACTGTCGCCACAGACATATACTGGCGTTCCCCATAGTATGCTTGCGCATCATTATGTGCCCGAATTTTGGGTTTGCAGGAAAGTGCGGCATCACTCTATGGCGCCCAGTGTATAGTCACTTTATTCTACATCTCTTTGTACATCAGCAGGGTCCTCAGCATACGAGCGACGCTCGCGTGCAGCCTGGCGTGCACTTCGCCGGCGTCCATGACGTGCAGGCGACGATGCAGGAGACACGGGACTCGCTGGTGTCCGTGCCGGGCTGTGCATAGGTTCTCTGGCTGGAGTCGCGTGACGAACAAGAACAATTTTGCGTCTTTGTCGGGGTGGCTCCGCCTCTGTGTGCGACTCATCCGATGGGCGTTCATGCGAGGGACTCCTATGCCTTTGGCGTAGCTGCGCCTCCGCAGCGATCATTTCGTCTAGAGATATGATTCGTCCAGTCCGGCGAGCTGCATCCATTCGATCTGTATCATTCCGCGCATGTGGAAGAAGCGAATCATTCTTAGTACCAAGCTGGAATTCATCCAGCTGTTGTGTCGTGGGCTGATCAGCCGAGGGTGGCGATGGCATCTCCCGTAACTGACGCACGCCCACATCTTCATTTGCCTGATCATTATCGTGCTGTGGCGCTATTCGGCCGTTCGGTGGGCATTGTGTGGGTGACACCGACATCATACTACCATAGTCATCCTGAACACGCCGGGCGACAAGCAGGGCCGTCAACAGCTTGCCCCAATTCTTCCATGCACGTCTCTGTGCTTTCTCCCGCTCGTTCTCAGCATCTTGCATTTCAATCTGCCGAATAGCATCCTGCACCACTTGTGCTGATTCGGCTGGAACAACAATACCCGCCATCTTGGGTAGACTCCGGAAGCGCCGGAACTCGAATCCCACAACCGCACCAGCATAGCTTACTCCCAGCTGCTTTGCGGCACGAGCAGCCCCCGGATGAGGAATATGCACACCGCCAGCAGGCAGCATAGAAGGGACAAACAAGTCTACATTACCAAAAGCATTGCGCGGAACGTGCCCGTCCACGACTGGCGGTGGCGTGAAGATCTGTGTCTGCCATTCAGCATACAAGCCCTCCGTTATGTCATCGCCACTGGCGGCGCGCACCTGCTCTTCAAGACGTTTGCCCGTCGTTGTGTATGACCGCTGCTTCACCCACTTGAGCGCAATTTCATTCGGCTTCACTTCCCGGCCTACATTGTACCACTGGCGCATAGAGCGCAGCTGCACAACGTGCGCACGCAGGAATACCGGCTGTCCTTGGAATGTGCCCGCACGATGCGGTGGATGCACAACCTGATCACGGTGTAGATGTCGTTCCAGTACAAACACAGGATGGTCTTTGAAGGCGCCGACACTTGTTGGCATTGGCTCACGTCGCGCAGCGTCTTGTAGCTCAACATCTTCCATGGCATCGCGATCCAGTCGTTGGGGCCGATGCAGTGCTTGCACGACATGAGGCCACCAGTCCGCATACCGGCCTGTGGGCCGCATACGTGCCACACGCGTGTGAAGCGTGCGCGTGTAACGCGCGGTGACATCGCGTGCATATCCATCCTCTTCGAATGCAGTCACATACACGAGCTTATTTTGCCGCTGCTGTGAGGGAAGCGGCTCCATGTGTCGTAGGCCTGTGGGCTTGAAAAATCCGCGCACAGGATCGACTGTGAGCCAATGTTGATATGGCTTGCTGTACACTTCGACCCATACTGTGGGTGGAGTCTTCTCATCCAGGGGTTCAATATAGAGATGGGTGTCGTCGTCTTTGTGCTCTTGAATGTTTTCAGCTTCATTGCACGTTCCAGTAGACATTGATGGTGCTGAGGTCGACATCGACCGTGCGCGAGCCTGTGACGATGCAGACGATATCGAGCAAACCTGAAGGCTAACGACAAGACGCGATGGGATGCCCAAAGAACGACACAAAGCACAAAAAAGAATTGCCTTTGTCTCGCGAGATCCTACGCGTGCATGAGCTGCGATCAACAGTTCAGACGGCGACGCACACGCCTCAGCTGCAGGCAAAAGACGCATGTACGTCGGTGTGGATGTGCCTGGACCTGTGGGGAAAAGAGCCACTTCACTCACAGGGCGCTGCTTGTGCTGCGCTTCAGCACGATGGCGCTTGGTTCGCTCAGCCGCCGACTCGACGCACCAACCATCGACCCATGTCCCCGGAGTCACGCGTATTGGCTGCCACGTTTCTGCACTTGGCTGTCTCCAGGCAGAAGCGGCTGCAATCCGAGAATGTACATGAAAGCGACCGTGCCACCAGTGGACAAGCTCAGACAAAAACGCCTCGAACATACGCACGCGTTCACGACGTTGTGGCTCAAGTCGAGGCTGGATCGCTTGTAGCTTGCGCAGAAGAAGATCTGGTACCATATCTTGCAACCCCATGCGCAAAGAGACATCGTTGCACCAGCGATTCCGGATGCGCGCAGCAGCCAAAATAGCAAGTGCGTGAATCTGGTGGACAAGCATACGGTTTTTCCGATCACGCGGCGTCGAAGTCACGGCTCTCGGCGTGCCATTCTTTTCACGCGAATTCCCTAGAGTGACTTCAATTGTACCAGATAGATGATTTTGGGACTCCGCTTGCATTGCACGTCGGTCATGCTCGAGCAAAGAGGCGTCACCGTCGCCACTGTTGCCGTCGTTGTGGACATTCTCGTATAGATCAGCGTACGCATTAGGCACAATATCCACGTCATCCATTTCAACTGCATCCATATCAACATCTTCCATTTCGAGATTGTCATCATCATGGGAATCCGATCCCGTCAGGTCAATTGCCGCCTCCGTAGACGTGCTAGGCGTTTCATGAGTCCGACGAACCATGAAAGTGGAGGTAGTTTGCGAGATTCGCACAAGCGGTGAAAATGATTGAGCGCACGTTCGAATATTTTGCCACACAAGAAATCGATTTCACGGGAGGAGCAACGCAGTTATTGACATCTATTTGACAAACAGATACGCGTCATGAGACTGCATGAGGGATACAGGTAGGTGGGAAAAGACCAACCGTCGGGAAAAAGGTTCAGTAAATACATTAAGTATCTTGTACAAAACAGCTGCGAAATTTGATAACTTAAAGAATTGGCAGGGGTGCCGAAGCATTTGAGTCCAGCGTAGGTGGGATATTGTCTAGAGAACGCAAAAAGTCATCAGCAAATGGTGTGAGGCTTCCAACATTCGAGCTCAGGGGGTCCGTATCCAACAAATCCTTTTGCTGGAGCATCAACGCCATGTCCGCATCAACAGGAATAGGCGCCTGATGAGATTGCATCAAAAACATAGAGGGTTCAGGCAACACTGGGTAAGGCATATCTTGTTGCGAGCCTGTGGCAGCTGTGTTATCAACCACTTGTGGTGCAGCAAATTTGGCCCAGAATGTGTCAAACTCCATATTTGAATCAGAGCTGCGCCCAGAAACAGACAAAGTGTTCGAAGGCGCCCGGAAGTTGGGGCTCTGCTGAGCGCTGGACATCCCTGTTGTCGCATTCTCAAGGGATGAACAGGAATGGGACGAGATTGATGGGGTCGATGAAGCCTGTGACGTGGAATCAGCGACACTGCTAAACTCATTCCGCTTCGAGAGTGTGTTAAGCACAGACATAGGCTCAGACGAAGGCGCATGAGTGCGATGTGGCATGATGCGATCAGCCCAATGTGTGACGCAGTTTGTGCTTGAGAGCTGGGCTATATCAATGTCCTTTTGTAGTGCATGTGAAGCGACGCGCTGCATCGCATCGTAACCTTCACGAGCATAGCTCAGAACAGGAGACAGGTACTGAAACAGACGGCTCATAATACACAATTCTTCGACAGTACTTTCCCGCTCATGATTCCAGCTTGTGTGCCCGTTGCGTTCATTCAGCATTGTGACATGCTTGAGCAAGAGCAGCGCAGCGGCTGTGCACCAGTGACTAAAGTACCACATGCGTGCGGGCACAGAGATTTCATCAGGCACGAAC
>ERZ1030923.184-NODE-184-length-10344-cov-5.769171_pt1 | contig 10344 bp, 10 predicted proteins | sample MGYA00518601_ERZ1030923 | MGnify/ENA primary metagenome ERZ1030923 (study PRJEB33718, sample SAMN03159691) | human skin metagenome | collected 2014-05-20 | study: EMG produced TPA metagenomics assembly of the PRJNA266117 data set (Human skin bacterial metagenome... | reverse complement strand
AGATGCTCAGGAGTCTCGTGGGCTCGGAGATGTGTATAAGAGACAGGCTTCACGCCAGGTATCCTGCTGTGAAAACAGCTGATGAAAGTCGCGGTACTTCACATGGAAGACCAGTGGAGCGAACGTGTTTCGCGAAAAGATACTGGATGTTGTGGTAAATGGCGTCGTGGCCGTGGCGGCGACATCAACGTCAATGTCCGACTCATTGTCATTGTCAGTGCCATGTGTGTGTGCATCGCCGTTCATAGATGCTACGTTGTCCAGTAGCGTACGAGGTACCGAATCGACACTGGCAATATAGTAGGCGGGATCATGTGTCACATAGTCATGCAGCATGCGATCAGCAATGACTTGAACTTGTCGTGCGTCGCGAGCACGTACACTGTAAGCGATGGCTAAGCCATATTTATGCCGATCCATGAGTTCCCGCGCAAGCTTTCGGCAAATTAAGCGCACTTCATCTTCCATGCCATACTCAATACAGGCACCTAGAACCTCTTCGACCTTCTGGAAGTCGCATTCAGAATGCGTGTGTTCGTCGTCGTTTGTCTCGCTTAACAAAGGCACATGGAATAATATGGAGCGCATTTTTGAACGAGCTGTTTCCGAGTGAATAGCATTCAGGTAAGAGAGTGACATGCGCCACAGGCGCTCCTCCTTCACAAGCGTGTCGGCCCAAGTCAAGAGGATTTCATCCATCATGGTTGGCTCGGCAGTATCAAGCAGCTGTGCTTTGTCGAAAAAGTCTCCCATGTGGGTGGCTAGCCATTCGTCGAACGGAATGCAGAGCTTCAGACACTTGATCAGTTCTCCGCGAGTGATGTGGGACAAGATGCATTCTCTGGGGAGTGTTTCATCCATATGCAATGTGTGGGTGATGTGATAGACGACCTCCGGCACGTCGTCACGTTTCATTGCAGGCAAGACCAACAAACCCCATGCACACAATGCTTCCTTCCAGTCTTCGGAAAACTCGAGCACGCGGTCTTCTACGCCACAAAGTAGCTCATACAGACACCGGAACTGAGCCTCGAGCTCAAGACGCATGTCATTTGCTGACGATGATGTGTGGCTGAGCTCCGACTCAACGACATCCATCTTGCGCTGAAAACTGCTGAGGAACACGCGTATAGATGTATGCCAATGGCGGTGTGCTGATAGAAAAGCTTGTTCTGTTGTATAGGCCGTGGACCGCGGTACTGTTTGCAGCATGTGCACGGTTTCAGCCGCGATCGCTTGCAGTGTCGGGGAGGCTGTGTCATTGACGTATGACTGCAGCACAGTTGCACCCGTACCAAAAAAGCCGCGCAAAATGCAGCGCAAAATATAGTCCCAGTAGTCAGGATGCTGATGGGGTGGAATGGTCTGAGCAATTTGCTGTCCTTGCTCGGTCGTAGGAGCCACGTCATGCGCATTGAGCCAATGCATGAGCTCTTCACCCACAACGCCTAAGCCACTTCCATCCTCAGGAACATAGAGCACACGAGCCAGGTGAAAGATCATGTGCAAATCCTGAACATGGCGCTCATACTCGGTCTCTTCGCCCTGTGGTGGCTCTAAAGCTGCCAAGTACGCTTGTAATGCTTCACAATACAGGGTACCAACACGATGGTAGTATTGCATTGTTTGTACAGAGGGGCCTGCAGAGATCCATGCCTGTTCTTCAGCGGTCGCTGTTGCTGTTTCCTTCGCTTGCGCAGCTGCGATGGACTGCAGAGATGAGAAGATCGTGAAAGACTGGGTATAGAACTGCGAAATAAGTCACGTTGGTACATACGCCTATGCGCGCAGATGCATGGACATCACGGTCAGCTGCAGGTATCGTGGACTGAGCCATCACGAACGTGTGTGCGAGCTGGAATAATGAGCTGCACTCGGTGGTGAGGTTGAATCCTGCGGTACGCTTCAACGACGCGGGCGTGTTTTTGAAAGTTAGTGTGTCGATCGGTCGAGCGCCTGCGGAGGTGGGCAAATTCGCAAATTTTCCTAGCGTGTTCAAGAGGATCACAAGGGCCACGAGCATCCACCACCATGGAGATGGTGCTTCGACGCGCCTCGATGTCAGTAAGGAGGAATGGATACGCTAAAGAAACTACAGAGACTCTCTCGTGCCGCGCAGCGACAAGATGGAGAGTGCCAGATCGCACACACAGGCGTTGGCCAAGCATACGTGCATGGATCACATCGAGTGCGTGTGCTGTTACTTCTTGATACGCCGCCGTGCGAGGAGCGATTGAAATACACGCTTGATCTCACCATCAAGCGTACGAGGATCGTAGTAGGAGGGGGCAAACTCTAAGAGCCATTCAGGGCGCACCTCGGTAACAGTGCGAATGAACTGCGGGCAGGTAAGTACATAACAAGGAATTCATCGACGTACGTTGCGTGAAGTGAGGACAAATTCATGGTATACGACAAACTCTGGCATATGGTCGAGCGTGGTCGATGGATGCGGCGTCACAATCTGATTGTCCTTTACAGTCGTGTAAGCGCCGCGACTCCCACCGCCAGCCGATTTATGAGCAACTTGCATGAAAAAACCACATGCAATAGCCTGTCGTATGTTGACGTAGTATCGCTTGTCTTCGAACGGCAAAGAAACCAAGTCCAGGTCGAAGCGCTCCATTGTTCGCTGCAGCTGCTGGCGTACATTATCTGCCTGGATCAGCGAGCGGTGCGACAGGTAATTTTGCCAGCACCAGTCGGAGCCAGACGCCATATCCGAGCAATATGTCTTATAGGCATGGTACACATTCAGTAGTGTGAGGTGATCACCATCCGGGTGTGCGAACTCTGCGCGTGCCGCATCAGCCGCCTGGCGTTGAGACGCCTGGCTGGGACGCACAAACACGTTCGGAACACTGAGCATAGCAGCAATACTAAGGATCTCGTTTGAGCACTTGAATTCCGGAGACACAATGAGCATTTTGGCAAGCTGTGGATCAAGTGGGAACTCGGCCATGATTTCTCCGAGTGGCGTCAGATTGCCATGGTCGTCAAATGCACCAAGGTAGTTCAGCAGCTCCAACGCACGCATGACAGTCTCGGGCGCAGGCGGATCCATGTAGTCAAACGTCACAAGATTGTCGATGCCGAGTTTCTTGAGCTCCAGCACCGTGTTCGCCAGATTGCTGCGTAGGATCTCAGGATACGTCTGCTCGATCAGCTCGCTCGCCCAATCGCGCTCCGTGTAGAGACGATAGCATTTGCCAGGTCGGGTACGGCCTGCACGGCCTGCACGCTGCTGGGCTGATGCCTTTGAGATCGGGCTCACTAGGAGCGACTCAACTCGGATCCGCGGATTGTACACCTTTTGCTTGCTAAAGCCTGGGTCCACAACATATACAATGCCATCGATGGTGAGCGACGTTTCAGCAATGTTGGTGCTGACCACGACCTTGCGTCCCATGGGGCCGTTCACCCGCACAGGGGCTGGAGCTGGGTCAAAAATGCGCTGCTGCTGTGCAGGGGGCAATGACGAGTACAGCGGAACGACTTTGAGCGGACCACAGAGATCTGGCTCTTCTTCCAGGAGCCTCTCCGACTCTGTGCGGATTTTTCGACACGCATCCTCGATTTCATCTTCACCTGTAAGGAACACAAGTATATCGCCAGGGTCTTCAGCCTGGTGGATCATGAGGACAGTTCGTATGGCCGCTTCGACATAATCTTTTTCTGGCTCTTGCGTGTAGAACACTTCGACAGGGAAGGTGCGGCCCGGAACCTTCAGGAGTGGCGCATTGTTAAAGTACTTCTGGAACTTGAGCGCATCGAGCGTCGCACTCATCACCACGATCTTCAGGTCAGGCCGTCGCTTTGCGACATCTTTTAGCAGACCCATCAGGATGTCTGTGGCTAGCGTGCGTTCATGTGCCTCATCTAGAATAACAGTGCTGTATCGATCGAGCGTTGGATCGTTCATGGCCTCGCGCAGCAACATACCGTCAGTCATGTACTTAAGGAATGTTGATCCACGCTCTGTCATGTCTTCAAATCGGATCGTATATCCGACCTCTTTTCCGAACTTGAGATCCATTTCCTCCGACACACGCTTTGCCACGCTCATCGCCGCCACACGTCGTGGTTGTGTGCAAGCAATCATCCGCGGCACCTCAACGCCATCGGCGGCACGCACCTTGCTTGTCTGCGGAAGGTCGCTAAGTGCCACGAACTGTGGGATCTGTGTCGTCTTTCCACTTCCAGTCTCACCAATGACTACGGTGATCTGATTCGCATTGAACTTGTCATAGAATTCATCCATTTGGGCATAGACTGGCAACTCTTTTCGTCCCTTCAAAATTTCCTTATACTTCTCCGAGTAAGGACGCATGCCATCTGTTGCAAACATGTTCGTCGAGTTTTCCAGGATCTGACGCGCTTGTGCGCCGGTGACTTGACGTCGCACTAAGCCACGGAGTGGATCTGACGCGTCATTTTCATCTGTCGATATTTTCTTCTTTTTCTTCTTTTGATGCTGTAAGTATGGATTTTCGTCTTCACTTGGCCGACCAGCCTGTGCTGGCGGTGGCGCTGATGCTGACGCTGATGCTGGATCTGTCGACATTGTCGACCTAAATGAAAGAGCGATCCAGAAAAGAGGTGTTTTGGACGAAGGGATCGATGGACGACAACGCGCGTATCCTAGACGTAATTTTTTTTTTTTTGGTGATTTTCTTTGCAAAAATTAGTTTGTCTGCCTGGCCACTGTATGCGCAACGCTAGAGATGGGGGGCAGCATCAAGGGCATCTCAAGGTTATGTGTGGAGGGAGTCCCTCTCGCTCCATAGAAGCCAGTCAGCCAGCTTGCCAGTCCTCCAGCTGCACTTCACGCCAACTCAATAGAGCGGGCAAGGATGAGTAGTGGCAGGGCCTATGGAACCTTTGTCACGTGATGGACCGCGACCACAGGGGCTCGGTGAACCGCGTGGCATTGGCCATGAGGGGCAGTTTAGGCTGTGGCCGTCGTCCACGTCGTAGACGTATTGAACTCCAATCACAACGCGCACGAGAAATGGTGTGTAAAGGCCACAACGAGAGTGGGGAAGAGAAGAAGGATCGTGTGCGGGAACTAACGAATGCAGGCAATGCAGATGACGAGTGCGGCGGACCTGAATTCTGAGGCCAAACTGGTCGAGACCTTCCATGAGGATGCAGTGGTATGTTCCCACAGCAGTTATATCGCTACACGTTAGAGTGGTGCTAATGAGTTGTGCAGCACGACGCCCAGTTTGACTTTTATGGTAGCAAGCTAGCGACCTGCTCGTCGGACCGGACGATCCGCGTGTTTGATGTGCAAAAGGGCGAGGCTGTCGGTGCGGGCGAGACACTCGTTGGCCACGAGGGCCCAGTCTGGCAGGTGGCTTGGGCACATCCCTCATTTGGCACGATCCTCGCGAGTGCTTCGTACGATGGCAAGGTGTTTATTTGGAAGAATGACGGAATGAATGGCACATATGCGGGTGCGAGCGGATGGACACGCATAAAAGACCATGCGCTGCATACAGCGTCAGTGAATTCCATTGCTTGGGCACCACACGAGCTTGGCGCGACGCTCGCATGCGCATCATCAGATGGCCGTGTATCTGTGCTTACATTCAATGAAGACGGCTCATGGTCCGTCGACCTCGTTGCTGCGCATCCTGGTGGGTGCCATGCCGTGTCATGGATGCCGTTGGTAACGGCCGGTGCAGGAGCTGATGCTCATTTCATGCGGCGCTTCGCTACGGCAGGCTGCGATGCTGTTGTAAAGATCTGGGAGTTCAGTGACGAGCACAACCGCTACATTGAGATCGATCAGCTCAAGCAACACCGCGACTGGGTGCGTGATGTGGCATTTGCACCGAGCTTGGGCTTAGCTCGCACGTACCTAGCAACGGCATCACAGGACCGCACAGTGCTGATTTGGACACAGAACACGCCGAATGACCCTTGGAAGTGTACGCCTCTGCTGCCTAGCACGAAGCCCGAGGACCGCACAAAGTTCCCGGACACTGTTTGGCGTGTGAGCTGGAGTGTGAGTGGCAATGTCTTGGCCGTTAGCTGTGGTGATGGAAAAGTGTCGCTATGGAAGGAGAACCTCAAGGGTGCATGGGAGTGCATTAGCGAGTACGTATGAACCACAGCGGGAGAAAGGGATGCGTGTTTGATTGCTTGCTTACACTTACGTACAGCTTGGATGCATAACTGTAGAAATACTTTGCAATTGGTTGTCTTAGCGTGGATAGTTCGTCAGCTCGCGATGACGCATTGCTACTGACCGTCTCGAAGTGCGACCGGGACTGTTCCTTGTGTGTCGGTGTCCCTTTTCCACACGCGGTCAGATGTGTTGGAGCTGACTCGCCGATTTCACTATTTCTTTGGAGGCTCGGATCGCCAATCCTGTTCTTCTCCACATTCACAGCTGCTTCCTGGAAAATCGGCCAATTCCGCCTCCCACCTGGCTTTCGCCCTTGAAGTACCTGAGGGTAAAAAGCACGACACCATCGGCCGCCATGTCGTCTGCAGCGCAAAAGGCATCCGCCGCAGCGCTATTCTCTATGGCGTCCCTCGATGCAGCAGCGACACGGGCATCTACACGAGAAGTCGCAGCGAAAGTATGGCAAGAAATCCGTGCAACGGTACGTGTGATGAAGCCATGTATCGCATGTCACGAACAGGCAGGAATAATCTAGGCGGACTGATATGACTGACCAAATAGCGGAACCATGACGCGTCAAAGTCTACGACACTCGCTGTATGGACTGACCTGTATGCTGAGCAGCCGGCCCCCCAGGCGACACGCATTTTATCAGATGTCGAGCTATTCTTGCGAAGCAAGCGCAAGTACCTCATGCTTATGGAGCAGTACAATCCCCTGTATGGCATGTCAGAGCAGGACCGTATCCGTGCGACTGCCCGCACTGTGGGACTTCACGTTCCTACCGCCGAAGACCGTCAAAAACATAACTCATCCTCATCGTGATCCCTGCAGCGAACCTTCAGCCTCTCGACATTTGTACACTTCCGCAAATGCAGCATGCTTCTTTTCCGGTTCCATCATGGGGAATACTCCACAGTAGATATAGACTTGGTGATAAGTTCCTGTACACAAAAAAAAATCAACATTAAGCGCGTCTATGACCATGAACAAACTCTTAGTTCGCCTGTATAATGTAGAGGTGTGTCCCTCGACGAAAGAGAACAAGCTTGGTGAAATCGGCTCGTTTTTTCGGCCGTTCCTCTGATGTTCATTCCTTCTTCCAGGCTACGCACGAACTCGAGAAATCCTCACAAGCAGGCCTTCTTATCTAGCAGGGACAAACGTCATCACCAAACACACACTCACGCTCCGCTAGATTATGCAGGGAGAACGGCACCTCCTACCCTGCCAGCCTCCCTTGCATACTCCGCTCATGATGCACGGTGCTTCGTTTGCTCTGAAGCTAGCGACACAGCGGGGAGCGGCATAGGCTCAGGTGCGAGTGATGGCGGCGAGTGCCGATTTTGTGGAGTGACCGGCTCGTTGGGTGATGGATGGGGACTCGAAGACGTGGCAACACCTTGTGGCTCAGCTTCGTCGTCTGAATCTTTAAAGCCACGCAGAGGGACTTTGTAGCTGCCACTGGGAGCAACAGCCGAGCAGAGTTCTTCGGCATCTTCGATGCCATAGTTGACAAAACTGAGTGTGAGTGGTTTGCGCTGCTGCTGTTGGTGCAGTTGATGCATCGACTGCGTCGACGATGACTTGGCGACAGAATGCATTGCATTGGCCTCACGTAACGCGGCCATCGATCCCCGCATTCGAAGCCGACCGCCCACTGGAGTTTTCATGGGCTCGTTTGGCGTCGTTATCTGCCCGTTCATGCGCCGGTGACTTGCCAGTCGTCGCACAGTTTTTGGAACCATCCGTGCTTTGTTGGGCGACGGCGGCACAGAAGGCGTCCGATGCGCGTCACCGTCCAGGGCCTGGAACTGCGGTGTGCTTTGCGTTTTACGTGGTATCCGGGTGGTGCTTCCTCGTCGGCGCGCTGGTGGGGAGTGTAGCGGTTTCATTTGCGATGCTGACATTAGCTGCATCTGCTGCGTGGACTGAAGCAATGCCGAGGATGTCGGAGGGGTGATGGGCGACCAGAGTGAGTTGGTAGCATCCACACTAGATGGCCGCGAGTACAACGGCATCGATGCAGATGACGCTTGGGTCGAGGTGGGATCCACGTAAGCTGTATTTTGTTGCTGCTGCAAAGCATGTGAAGCCAGTATGCTTTTGTCCGGCATGGAAAACGGCGACGCGTACGCCTGCGTGAAATGCGAATCGATGCTGTGTTGTTGCGCAGTGGGCATCGTCCATGATGGCAAGGACATTAAGGGATGGAACGGAGTCATGGACTCGGACCACGTATCTGACCGCGGTTTGTTGTCGGAAGCACCTGGTTGAATGCCGCTGGTTGTATTCAGCTGGAGCTGATGCAGACGTTGAAGTGAGTCTTGTGATGGCGACAAATTCATGGGGAGTGGCGTGGTGAATGGCATCATTCCAGGCAACGAGCGGCTTGACGCGTGCGGTGTGCAGGGTGGAGATGTGATGGGCGTCTGACATCGCTGCAAGATGCTGGTTGGCTCTTGACTGTGCGAAGTTGTCGATAAAGACGTGGTGGCTTCGTTCATTTCACCCAGATCGCTGTCAGAGTCAGTGCTGTTTGACTGGTATGCTCGAGGGCCTTGTTTCGAGCGCGTGAGAGACGTAAACGGCTCATACACATCGCCTGCTGGTTTAGACTGGCTAAAAATGGAGCTGGTGCTGCCGTTGGATGAACTGCTTTCGAGACCAAGGGGCACATCATCTGTGTGCGGAGCGGACGCCGACGATGACAGCGAGCCGAACATAGAGAAAGATGTTTTGAGTGGTGCATCGATATTGGATGGCAAAATGTCAGACTTGGCGCGTTGCAAAGATATGCCAGGGCCGCCGCTGCTATTTCCGTATAGGGGTGATGTGTTATTGCCGTATGCATTGTCATCGAGTGAAAAAGCCCCTATTTCAGGCGCAGCTTCAGAATAGTCAATAAAAGGCGTAAGAAATGCGTCAATATTCTCTGCGAAGGACGACGTCATGAGGTATGTAACAATAATAGGGGGCAAATGTGCGAACTTGTGCGTATACAAATGCGACTATGCGTGCCAGGAAAAGCGCGGGAGTCAATCCGTGCCGGTGCAGATCAAGCCGTTCGTCACTGCGAGAACAGGTCCAGGTGTATCAATGCGCAATGGCAGAAAGAAAAAGGTGAATCGTGGAGGAGAGTTGGAACGTGTGAGAGTACAACAAGGTGAAAGAAAGAGAGAGACAGAGATAGAGAGCGAGAGCGAGAGCGAGAGAGCCCAAAGACTCTCTTGTTTGGTTCTCCTGTGGCTCTGTTAGCCACACTAGACTCTCGAGCTGCTACAGCAAGCGCAGTAAGCAGTGCTCAATAGAGAGCTGTGTGCACAACAGCCTACTATCAGCGTTGGTGCTAGCAAGTTTGTATCTGAGGAACGTGTGTGTACTTTCGACGGGCAGGCCACACGCTCTTGTCAGACAAACTTGCGTAGATGTTCAAAACAATCAAATCGATTTGCGACCTCTTATTCCCCCGCCCACAATCAAGTGACATAGCTTGTTGCACAGCGTCCTCTGAGCATGTGGAGCCACGTGAGATCCATGTGGCATACTCTGCAGGTAGCCGTTCTGTGTCGACGGCCAGCCGATGCTGCTGCAGCTGCTGCACCTGCTGGTTGCAGTGTCACGACGGAGAGAAGGGACATTTTTTGTTTCGCAGCCGTTATCGTTATCTCTATCCCGAATTCAGATCCTAGCACACAATGGCGTTCATGTCTACTCTGACTCGGCCATTCGTCAATACGCTCAAGTACTTGGTGCGTAGTATTCACGACTAACAAGTCGTAGCAATGGGCCTCTCATGCCCGGCCTGTCGTTTTCTATTCGCTCCTCTTGGGTGCACTGGGTAAGTTGATCGTAAGATCATGTCTCTATGATGGCTTCGGTTCTAACTCTGTATTTTCCCCTCTCCCTGTTTATCGTTTCTCTCGGCACAGGTCCCGTATCTGTCGTGGTTGTACCCAAGTATAGAGCCCAGTTCGGCTGGAAGCCAGCGGAGAGGATTCCCGTTTCTTATCCATGTACGTTTGTCCATCGGATAGATATGCGTCGCGAAAAGACCATGACCAAACTAACGCGCTCTTTGCAGTGCCTGACAGGCCACGTTCTCCGGTTTCGGGCTATGATGACGAGTGAATTGATCCAATAGATACGGGCAAAGGAAAGACTGTCTCTTATACACATCTCCGAGCCCACGAGACTCCTGAGCATCT
>ERZ1030923.181-NODE-181-length-10492-cov-5.601610_pt1 | contig 10492 bp, 7 predicted proteins | sample MGYA00518601_ERZ1030923 | MGnify/ENA primary metagenome ERZ1030923 (study PRJEB33718, sample SAMN03159691) | human skin metagenome | collected 2014-05-20 | study: EMG produced TPA metagenomics assembly of the PRJNA266117 data set (Human skin bacterial metagenome... | reverse complement strand
GCTCGGAGATGTGTATAAGAGACAGGGATAGTACTCACGAATAAAGAAAGCCAGGTCCGACAACGTAGCCTTGAGTACAATCTTGTCATGGAGATAAGGACGCATCGAATACAAAGAGTCGCTTACGACTCGCCAGCGACATGCCAAAGTGGACGAAACATTTTCGCGACGTAGCGCCGCATCTCCGTTAACTGCCATGGCATTCGGCGCCTGCGTAGATTTGCTTACAGATTCCTGCCGGCCAAACACTTTGACACCGCAATTGAGTAAACGAAGCTTAAGCGGGTTGAGCGTGGGATGTACACCGGCGCCTGGGCCACCGCCTGCTACAATTGCACGAACTGTGTTAGATGTCAAGTACACGCTTCGAAGAGGCACGCGCTCGGGATTGCGGACGAGCAAATTGGCTACAGGGAAGTTGTGTAAGCCAAACCACTGCACACACGATTGGATCTCGGGGTTCATCGGATGGACATAGACAAAAGGATCTTCTCGATACGGCATGCCTCCTGCACCGATAGGTGCATCCGAGTTTCCACGACGCTTAGCTTCACGATCAGCACGGTGCTTATCCACGGGCACGACATCTGGTACCTTGCTTGGGTTTGATGATGCGTTCTGAGAGTCTTGAGAATCCTGGCCATCTTGTGCTGCCTCTTTGGGGGCATCAGGCTTGACACGCTTTGCTTCATGTTCACTTTCGTCCTCAGAAGGCCGCTTTGTACGTGTGCTTGTTTCGTCAGCATTCGCATGGTCATTAACTGAGCCGGCGCCAGGTGCATTGTTCGTATTGTGGTTGTTTTTGTTGCCATTGGCACTGCTCTCGTCTTGCTCGGCTGCTAACAAATCCTTGGTGATGGCATCCATAGCACGGGACATGCCCGGGGCCATGGAGGCTGACTCTTCTGGGGTCTTGGGCTTCTTCTCGAGCACACATACAAAGAACCCCCCGGTATTCTGCATGTGAGGGTATACACGGATACAGCGCTCGAGATGAAGTGTTTCTTCATCGCCCTGCGGCCAGAGACTCTTTGGTGTTCTAGAGGCCAAGTCTGCATCCACGGCCTCGAGAGCATCCCAAGAATCAATCCAGGGAATGCGTGGTAGTGGCGTTGTCGTCTCTGGCCTGTCTTGTTCCTCCTGTTGGTCTTGCTCATTGTGCTGCTCTGGCTGAGTATGAGCAGGCGACTGCGCGTCAGAGTCAGCTGTCTCCTCCTTCTCAGTCTTACTACTGGCACTGAACAAGTGAGCGCCCCGCCCCGGCGCTACTTTCCATGATGTCATGCCAGGACGTCGCTTGAGCGCCGGGAGCATGCTGGATGCATCAAACACGGTTACATCGCCCTGAAAATGACGCAAAGCCGCAGCAACGACGGCTTCGTTCTCGATTGGGTTAAGAGAGCATGTTGAATACACAAGTCTGCCGCCAGGGCGAAGCAGCATAAGACCGCGGATCAAGATGCGCAATTGTAGCGCATGTAGACCGGTGCCATTCATGGGTGTCCAATCCTTCCAGATTGAGAGGTTCTTGCGCAACGTAGCATCGCCTGAACAAGGGACATCGGCAAGGACGCGGTCGTATTTGAGCTCGCGCTGGCAGATGGGGTCAGATGGTTGCTCGCCCTTCCATGCGACTTGAATATTTGCCATGTTACTGGCATCGACATTCGTAACGCACAGACTAGGCGATGGCAAGCGCTGCGCCTGATGGACAAGCATGTGCGCACGCTTGGTGTCTGAATCGTTGGCAACGACAACACCCAGTGGCATGGGATCAAACGCATCTGGCGAAGATGTCAAGGGCGAATGGATGGCCTCAATAAGTTGAGCTGTCTTAGAGCCAGGAGCTGCACACAAATCGAGGACGAGGTGCTCAGGCCGCACGTCGAGAAAGAGCGGCGGAAGCATAGAGACAGCTTCTTGACGTGAGATGGAGCCGACCTCTGTTTCGTGTACCAAGAACTGCTGGAACCGCTTAAACTCGGGCGACTTTCGCAGGACATTCTTCCGCACATCGAGGTGCCAGCCTAGTCCCTCGGGGTACCATTCTAGCTGGCGAGGAGGCGTCACCTTCTCGCCTTCGAATTGCACGTTTGAGAGGAACGGCAGGTAGATCTTGTTCATAGCATCCAGCAGCTGGCGCGCAGTGGGCTTTCCAGACGTAATGCGGAATGTCGTTGGCAATGGCGTACGCATCGACTCGATGAACGTGTCCCACTCTTCGTCTGGCACAATGCCCTGGCCCCGATAATAAGCTTCGAACTTGGGACTGCGTTGTTCAAAGGTCGTGTATTCGCCATGACGCTCACCATTACCACTACCGCCTGAACGCTTTCCTCCACGCGCGCCTGCACCGCGCCTGTATGCACGACCGCGGCCCATGGTTGAGAGGTTCAATGAGGTCGTTGTCCAAACCGGACGATGCGCTGCTAACGATCGCTGGTTCCTGAGGCGGGTGGCCAAGCCGAGAATATGTCCACGTGACACTGGTTGCGACATTTGAGTCGCGCCCAGTCCAGTTGCGGCGGCGGCAGAGGCGCTGGTAGAAGCGAGAGCAGCAATTGCGCCTCGTGCACGGTTTTGACCCATTTGGTCGAGGCTTGCGTGGATTCTTGGGCAGGTCGACGTTGACGTTCGTGTTTCGGTCAAGCCCATGTTGCGACGCCCACCGACGGCACTCTCACTTACCAAGGAGGACGTGGAGGAACTCCGTCGCACAACACAGCAGCTTGGCTCACAAGACGTGCGTCTCACAGCCAAGCCCCCTCCCCACTCTCGACACGATGTGAATGTGCCGAGTCGGGAGGTTCCACGAATCATTGATCCAGACACCATCGCACGAAGCGTGCGTCGCGACTTACATGAATAAGGCGCAACTAGTGAAGAAGCGTTGCGTCCGGGTTCTCGGTGCGCATGGGCCAGCGAAGTCGACGTATACGGCGATATACGACTTTGGATCGATGTCGTGCGCGGAAGTGGCACGGCCAACATCCATCACAATCTTGTGTCAATATGAATCAGGTGTGCGCGCAACCAGAATGGTGATGACAAGTCTCTTCTTACGTTGACAAGCACGCTTGTCGTCCATTTGCTCTATGCTAGACGTGTCTCATCACTGCTCGCCACCGACCCCTTGCCCCAACCAGTGCGGGGGCATAGCCAGCACATGTATATAGCCTACTAGGTACATCTCCACTAGCCTTGCGAGCTGCCTTTAGGGTCATTTCACGCATGTTCTGGTGCGTAGGCTCGACGTTCGTGAGAGATGAGACAGGTGTTCTAGCGTTGGGCTGTGAGTGACGGGGCGATCCAATTCACACGTCACACACACACACACACACACATATCGTCGGTTCCTAGACTAGGGAACGACGCAGCGTAGTACACGGCATGGATCCCGGATCAAGTCAACGACTGCGGCCATACCAACGGCCACGTGAGGAATTGACGTTCATGGCAACGGCGCCCCACATAAACACGTCATCATCATATGGGAGATTGTCAGGATCGATGTCGGGTTCTAGCACGGATGGAGGCAGCAGCTCAGCAGTGCAGCTTCCGCGGACGACGAACCGATACTTGTCGGCAGATGCAGATGCCGCTCTTGCGATGCGGTCAGACAAGACGACAGTGGGCGCTGTCGTCACAGGGTTGCTTGTGAGTGGTGCATTGCAGTATACGAGCACGTGTCTTGCGATGCCCTTTGAAGTTGGTAAGCTCTTGCTGCAAGTGCAATGGGTGCCACGGGAAGACGTCTGGAAGCGTGTGCAAGCATCGTCAGGCACGACACTCCCAAGGCGCCGGAAGCGTAGTACGAGCGAGTTGGAGCAGGATCCGTGGAGTGACGCGCGTAGTCGGTCGTCATCTGCTTGGGCTACCGGGACCGACCTGGGCAATGACGCTGATCAAGGCGGCATGAGCGCTCGTGGTGCAGGCGGTCATGCCGATGGGGATGATGCCTGTGACTATGAGGACGACGATGCACCCAGCAAATACTTCCGCGATCCGTCTGATATCGCGAGCACATCAGCGTCGAGGCGGCGCGTCGACAAGCATGGCTACGTTGTGCCAGAAACACAGGAGGATGCTGGCACGCGGCCCGAATTCCTAATGCCCGTGGTCGTAAAGGGAGGCGTGTGGGAGATGATCAAGGCTGTCGTACGTGGAAAGGAGGGGTGGATGGGTCTGTGGAAGGGCGCTTTCACAACGTTTCTCATGGACTTGTCATCCACGACGCTGCAGTCGATCTTGTCGGGCATCATGTCCATCTTTGCACCGACGGCTCTGAATCCTATGCCCATTGCTTTCTCGCCGCAGCCCGTCAAGACGCTGACTCTTTTGATGACGTCGCATCTCATGACGGGCATCTTTGTGTCGCCGCTGGATCTGATAAGAACGCGCCTCGTTGCGCAGTCGACGCTCCCTCAGCACCGCAAGTACAAGGGTCCGTTCGATGCTCTGCGAACTATTTTCCGCGAGGAGGGTGGCTGGCGCACCACATACTTCCACCCGAATCTGCTGATTCCGACGATTCTCGACTACCTGTTCCGCCCACTATTTGCGCTGAGCGCGCCACTGCTGATTGAGAATGTGTTCCATCTTGATCCAAGCGCATACCCCATTTCCTATGCGCTGGCCGAGCTCGTTATTTCGACGCTGTCGCTAGGTATCACACTCCCAATCGAGACGGTCCGTCGGCGTCTGCAGCTGCAGTACCACGAGCCACTGCGCAATGATCGCGTCGGCGGACTTTTGACCGTGCCGAACACGAGCACGGCACGCCGTGGTCTCCGCACATGTGTCGAAACGCGCCCTGTGCCATACACGGGCGTCGCCGAGACCGTGTACCGCATCGTAACCGAGGAGACTGCAGCTCGATCCGTGGCACCCAAGTCGGACGATGGTGCCATGTCCGACGACGAGGCACCCACTGTCGCTGCCAGCACACATACCCGACTTAGCGGCCTGCGTGGTCTATATCGTGGCTTAAGCATGGGCGTAACAGCCAACTTGTTGGTGTTTGTACTGACCTTGTTAACCGGCGAGCGGCAGACACAGACGACCGGTTGGGCCGAATTGTAGCTCATGCCCATGCTAGTGGGCGCAGGGGCCCGTCTTACAGTGAGCGTAGCACAACATAGACCGCCACGACATGCATAAGCACGAGAGCAAGCATGGTCCCGAGGATCTGCAATCGCTCTGCTTGCGGCACGGCCTGCATGCCGATCTTTTGCAGATGCTGTTCGAGCTCTGCACCCATGGAACGTACCGAAAACCGCTCTGATACCCACCGCTTTGCTGTTGCTGCGACCTGGGCACGAGTTCCCTCGTCCCATGCAAGTATTGTGCTGCATGCAGCTGCCCAGGCGTCCGCACTCGGCGGCCGGAGAAAGCCTGTCATCGCACTCGTATCAGTGATCTGTGTCTTGCCATGGAGACTAACGGACGTCAACGATGCATCTAAGACCGTCTCGAGTGGCCCACCAGTATCTGTAGCGACGACGGGGACGCCACATACCATGGCCTCGAGCGGCACGATGCCAAAGTGCTCGTTGGTCGGTGTGTAAAGCAGGGCTCGCAAACTCGGGGCATGCAGGAGAGCATGAAGTAATGCACTCGGCAAAGACGGTAGGAAAATCACATCAGCCTTTAGTACCTGCTCGGCCTTAGGTGGCAGCACGTCGTTTGCGCGCGAGGGGGGCGCTCGGTTCCACAGCGTAACATGCGTGAGGCCTAGTGTATCGGCCAGAGACTGGAGCGAGCGGAGAGTCTCGATGTTATCGCGAATCCGTGCATCGTAGCCACCTGCACACACGAGACGCACACGTGTCTCGCGCTGAGCTTGCTGCCGCAGACGTGCGACAGTGTGAAGGGCTAAGGGGATGTTTTTCTTCGCCTCAAAGCGGTTGATGGAGAAAAACATGGGGCAGTCATTCGCATGAATCACACGCTGAACCAACTCCAAATGCTCGCGGGCATACGAGCCAACCTCTCCTACCTGCGTTGTGCACGTGCTTGCATAGGTGGCCAACTCACGCTCAACGTGCTGCGCCGTGTACATAGCCTCGTCGACGGCCGGGTACACGACGGAGGGACGTTTCGCAATCCGAGGGAAAACGCGGTGGAAGTGTGTGGCCGTGAAGCGAGAATTGGCGACAATCAAATCGGCCCATTGCGTCGTAGCTTCCTCAAGCACATCAAGTGGGAAGCGGTATATCGCACGCACAAGCGCACGGAGACCTCGCGTGCCTCGCTGTCGCGCCAGAGCAGCGCTGATTTCTTTGTCAGGGAAGTGACAGTAGTACATGACGCGCCGCCCACACAGGAGTTTGATTAGGGGTATCGCTGTTGGTAGTTGGTCAATAACAAACACGTCTGGGAGCGAGTCGGACGGCACATGCGTCAGTGACCTGTACACATGCGGCAAGTGGCGTGCGAGTGACGATCCATGCGCTGCTACCACGACCTGCATCACAAGAGACAGCTGCTGCAGAATGGCCATCGGCAGATGCAGCATGTGAAATAAGGAGCGCGGGATCCATGTCTTCGCGTGAATGACCTCAAGTGTGCCATCGCGTGTGGGCTCAAACGCGTGCGACGCGTCGAAATGTGATGTCAAGATGTACACTGTGTGGCCGCGGTCTTGCAGGCTTTCTGCCGCGTCGACCACCAGACGCTCGGCTCCCCCGATGCCTAGATCAGGATGCACAAACGCCACGCGTAGCGGCGCGCGAGCTGCGCCCGTTCCCTTGGTCAGCCTTTTCTCGCATGTGCCCTTTGCTTTCTCTTGTTGCATGACAGTCGTGTGTGCCCACTCGTGCGACTAGGTAATGGCGTCCGTCCCGACCGCCTTACTCCGGCACACTCTCACGCAGAATGGCCAAAATCCAAAGGCATGTTGTCACACCCTCTTCCCTCTCTTGACCGAAGCGCGTCACTCCAGTGGCCACGTAAGCCCACCTACCTGGACTGCATTCTTTTCCCCCATACGCGCGGTTAGCTTCTTCCAGCCATCCACAGGGCCAAGGGGCGCACGTTGTAGGGTGGAGGGATTGGGTGGACATGGACTGCTCCGCACCGGCGGCCCCCTTTTTTCCCCTAGCTGGGCCAGGTTGAGTGTATGCATGCCTCTCTGAGCGGGTATAGCACACGTGACTCTTGACGCGCACACGCGATTATGCGCGTGTGCATATCTCCATGGGTGTGGTGGAACACAGGCTTTGAACACAAGTCACACGCGTGTGTCTTGGGCCCTCAAATTGGCAGGTGAGTATGTATATATATTTTGTCTCGACATTCCTAACGTCGTGACTGGCCGCAAAGCTGGTGGGGCATTTTCACGCGCGCGCCAAAACACACATCTCCGAACATACACACACCCACAACCACACACGTACTGCAGCGTGGGAGGGTTTGTTGCCTGCTATGCGTACATCGACGATGGACGTACCTGGATCATTTGAGGAGCAGGTACGGCGTGTAGTAGAAAAGGAATTGAAACTGCCGATGCACGCACCGAGTCACATTCCGAGCTCTTCGTTTCTATCGCCAGCCCCGGCAACATCTCGTAGGTATGCATCGTCGGCCACGAGGCATCGGCGGCGCAATCCATATGCGTTGGAAGACTCAGATGAGAGCGGCTCCGATGAAGATATTGCTGCTCGCATGTACTCGCCTGGCAACCATAGTGTGTTCCTGGCAACACCCAATCGGCGCTCTTGGTCGTCATCAGCACGTCGACCTTTCGCCAGCCATGTCCGCCCACATGCGCGTCCATCGTTGAGTGAGCAAGTTCAATCGCGCCTGAACATATCGCGCCTTGCGGGCACGGGCAACGAAGATGAAGATATCGATTCAACCGTCTTGCCTTCGGACCGGACTTCGCGAGTGCCACGGCAGGACCGGCCATTGTCGCCTGACTCACCGTACTCCTCATATGCGTCGCAGGCACCACAGGCACCACAGGCATTGCACAGATCATCGTATCCCGGCTTGTACACTCGGCGTCCTAGTCCTCTGCAGCACAGGTCTCCGACGATGGCCAGCCGTCATTCAAGCTCAGATACGGCTGTGAACAGCGATGCAAATGAGAAGGAGTCGATAAAGTCGCATGCATCTCGCATGTATGCTAATCTTCCTTCGACACTTCCATCGGATATCCAACGTGCCGATCAACAGCTCCATGTGCTCACACAGTGTATTCAATCGATGGATCAAGAAATGCAGCGCCTGCGTGAGGAGCAAGGCACCTCTGAGGCTCTTGAGCGGATTCGCCAGCGCCTCGATGCTCTGGAATCAAGGGTCACTAAGCATAGTGCGATGTTGGAAGAACAACGACGCATGATTCTTGATCAGCGCCAGACACGCATGGACCGAGAAGGTACATCAGCAGGAGAAGCACCTGGAGCTCCCGTTGCAGCTTCTCCTTTGCCTAGGACCAAATCAGCCACGCCTACACGGCCTGTCTTTGATGCAAATAGAAATGCGTCATCGCCCACTCGTGAGGCAGCAGACACCGGTCGAACGGCCCACCCAGTGCCATCCTACACTCCTGCACCGACATCTGCTCCCACCGCCATTCCCACCTCACCGACCGTTCCCGCTGCTACCTTTTCTACATCAACAGCGCCAGCAGCGTCACGCACTGGGTCCATGAGGACCGTCGAAACTGTCGTAAAGCGGATGTACGATGAACTGCAGCGGCTGGCACGCGCCATTGATGGAATGTATTGTCAGCCACAGCCTGAGCCGCCGTTAACACCGCCACATGATGTTGACTCGCCAAAACAAGCGTCATCCCTCTCTACGGATGAGCCACCTGACTCAGCATGTAGCGCACAGGAGCGTTACGAAAAAATTTGCCAAACCGTGGCTGATGCATTGGGCATTCCATCGCCTCCAGGCAAGACCTCATCATCCTCGTCATCACGCAAAGAGCGCATTCGCGCGAATCTTCGGCAGCGCGAAGCTGATGATGCGGCAACAGAGTCGCTCTTGAGCCGCTTGCATCATACAAAGTCACCGCTTCTCTCCATGTCCGAAGTTCGGATGCTCGAACACCTATTTGAGCAGCATCGTCGTGAGTTTTTACATCAGAAGCAGCTATATTGTGAACTGGCCGATGAGCTCAAATGCATGGAGCCATCTATGGATGCAACGAAACGCCGCATCCTTGCTGAGCATGTTCACGAGTCGATCGAATCCCTGGAAGCGGAGGCCACGCGCATCAATGGACTTCATGCACATCTCGTTCGTCATGGTCGTGCTACGTTAGTTTAGAGCGCGTCACAAATTAGTGCGGCTTCTTCAGCTACTGTACAATATTTTAGATAGTCTCTGCATCATTATCATTCTCATCAACTTTTTTTTTTTCCAAATCGCATGCTCCACCCACTATGTTCCCACAGTGGTTGCCTTTTTTTTTGCCCTCGCGCAAGCTTCACGACGTGCGTTGGATTTTATCAAGCATGACTTGCATGCGAGCGCCCAGATCTGGTTGACCACGCTGCTTTCCCAGCCGACTGGGACTTGTGCGGTGCCAGAGTGCCCGACGCGCATTGCGCTCCTCCAGCGCCTGCTCTCGCGTCCGAGATGGTTTTGTCACTTCACGTGGTTGTGACTCGGTGTGCGTCGATGATGGTCGGTAAAAGTATGGCAGCTTCTTCTTTCGCTTCCCTGTACCATCTGATGCTTGCGCAGAGGCACTAGTAGTTGGATACATCGTCTCGCCGCTTTGCTTACCATTCGTTTGGTCCTCTGAAGCAAAGCGGCCCAGGTCGTGTGGCTCGTCTGTCTCCAAATGTGTCGAAGAGGTAGGCTCGTCTTTCTGTAACATCTTGAAATACGCCCTTTTTACCTTCGCCTTGTGAATCAATTCAGCCTTATGCTTTTTCGCTGACGTGTGAGATCCATCTGGGCTACACCGTTCCAACAAACATACCTCGACCGATGTACGCGCCATTAGGGGCGTTTCTCGCACCAACGTGAAACCCCTCTTTAGTTTTTTGTGGCTTTGGACCTCCTTGAGTACGGTGTTTCACGACACTCCGCTTGTCCTGCCGGCCCATGTGTGCGTGCGGGTATGTTTATAGTGACGTGAGCGGAGTGAGCGGAGTACGCTCGAGGTGTTTCGAGCCGTATCAAAAGTCAGTGCGCCAGCTGTTTTGAAAAAAAACCAAAAAAAAATCCAAAATACATATCCTTCGGACCCAGGCCTGTTGGCGAACATTTCATCGCGCAGATTTCTTACTCAATGATGAGACGAACGATGTACATGTCACGTGACAGGAAGGCTGAGGCGCGAGCCGTCAACTGCGCGCCACCTTTCTCTTACGCTTTCGACCAAAAAAAAACAGAAGGACATTGGCATCAGCAAGCGTATGAGCATTCAGAACCTGGCCAGTTACGACCCTTTTGCGGACGTTGGTGACGAGCTTGCCCCCAAAGCTGTCTCTTATACACATCTCCGAGCCCACGAGACTCCTGAGCATCT
>ERZ1030923.178-NODE-178-length-10574-cov-5.533606_pt1 | contig 10574 bp, 12 predicted proteins | sample MGYA00518601_ERZ1030923 | MGnify/ENA primary metagenome ERZ1030923 (study PRJEB33718, sample SAMN03159691) | human skin metagenome | collected 2014-05-20 | study: EMG produced TPA metagenomics assembly of the PRJNA266117 data set (Human skin bacterial metagenome... | reverse complement strand
AAGCCTTCGTCGGCAGCGTCAGATGTGTATAAGAGACAGACAACATCTCAAGCTAGTCAGTCATCCAGCGCAGAAGCGAGCCGGGACCCGAGTTTACCGACGAACGGTCTGTACGTATGCCTCACATGCATGTCGCAGATCGATCGCCACTGTAGTGGGCCATACATGCAGCAGGGTTTGGGCGATGTCGGCCACGGGCTGCAGTGCCGCTGCTTGCTCTATTTGGCTCCACGCACAGGTGACAGCTTCGGTTGCTAATGCCTCCATCTCCGCCACTTCACTGGCGTCATTCCAGGGAAGAGCATGCGGTCCTACCCAGTAGGTTGACCAGCGGAAGATGTGGCATGTGAGGGTCGCGATGGCTTTGACCAGCCGTACCCATGCTGGCGGTCCATCAGGATGCATTGGCGCACCAGGGTACGTAGGAGTGGCACGCAACGCATTCGCCAAAGCACGCACGTGTGGCGTCATTGCAGTTCGAAAAGCCTGAACCAGGGCTTGGAACTGCCAGTGCGTCGGCTCCAATACGTACGAGACTTGCTCGATGACGTCCAGAGCAGCTTGTGTCTCTGCCGCACTAAAAGGATCATATGCGCCGTTCTGAGCCAATGCCATGAGTTTTGGCACTACAGTCTTGGCCACAAGTGTCGATGTGATTTCGTCGTCTCCTCCAGTACCACTGCTGCTAACACCTTGAACCGTTCCTTCTTCATCGCAGTGATTTGCGCTCCCTGCACGCCCTGCATCTTCCACGTATTTTGACACGGCTTGCTCCCATGCAAAGCCTGGGATTCCCTCGGGCGATCCGCCCAGGCACACATCGCCCGCACTCGTCGTCGGGCACCACAATGCATCCCACAATACCAGCTCATACCGAGCATAAAACTCCCATGCATTTGCGAGTGCCAAGCCGCCCCATGCCATGTTGTATTCGTCCGGGAAGGTCTTGCGCCATACATCGAAGCGCGACACCATCGAGTCCGGTACACACGCATCTGGAGCACGAAATGCCAGTGCTTGGACGTCTTTCATGACTTGCTCATGCTCGAGACACAGTTGTTTGTGACCGTCGTTGAAATGTGCTTTTTCGTCATCGTCCAGCCATTGCGCACTCGAATCCGTGACGCCTTCTTGTACACGCCTGCGCCGGTCCGCACGGATGGCACTATTCCAAGCGCCGTCAGAATCAAGCCGACGCAACTCCTCCGATGTTCCTGGTCGAGCAATCCATAGCGAAGCAGCAGAGGCACCATGCACCAAAGCAATATCGTCTTCCCATGCTAGAGCGCGTGCTCGTTGCCGCGTAAGGCAGCGGTCAACAAGCAACGCAAGTGCATTGTGCTCAAGTGTCTCGAGCATGGGCATTTTTGTATCTAGGAAACTTGCCAAAGCATCGACATACTTCTTCATATCCGTGAACCAAGCAGCTTTCCGTTCGAGAGCGTCTGCCTCCACTTTCAATGTCGATTCTTCCTCGGCCAACGTTCGCAATGCAGTTTGAGTGTCTTCGGCATGCTGCTGGTGGTCCGATGCGCTTTGTTCTAGATGCACCAGACGCAGCTCCAAGCGTGTAATGCATGAATTTGGCGTCGGCAGTGCTGATACAAGAGGCACAGCGGCCGGAACATGAGCCTCTTCGGACTTTGTCGTAGGTGATCCCTCGGAAGGTGTATCATGCGCCACATGCACGCGGCGCATCTGGGCCTGTTCCCATGCCTCTTGTGCTTCACTCTCATCTTCGTCCATATCGTCAACATCCATGGCAGCACGAGACGAGCTCATTACGTTGATGGCATTGGAAGCACCAGATACATCAGCTGCCCTGTACATCGACATAGCATCTTCGCTCATAGCAAAAGCGTCTTCTTCGTGAATCTGTGCCGGAGAGGGCTGGACTGACTTGGCAGTTGCTCGTGGCCGGCGCACGATAATCTCAATGTCATCGACATCATCGCTGTTGGTGTTGCGAATGCGACTAGCATCATTCGCATCTGCACCGCTTTTTGCAGACGCCAAAAACGAACGAAGGTGGCGACGCCGGTCCAGCTTGCGCTGTCGCTCGGCACTAGGACCCAAAGCTATGCGTTCGCTCGCAGCCGTGTATTGTGCGTGCTCGTCTTCGCCATTATCAAGCTCATTCTCTTCACGTGGAAGACGTGATTCGTGCCTCCGGGTGTGCTGCGGGCGCGATCCCGTCAGGGGTATGTAACCGTCTTCATCGTCTGAAGGAACACTTGACAACGCGGCTACAGCCGAACGACGCATGTGCTCGCGTTTTTTTCGTGCGAACGCGACCGTCGTTGCCTCGGCGGCGGAAGTCGCGCTACTGAGCGCATCTTGGTTTCCATAGCGTTCCTGCAGCGCGGCTTGCAAAGCACGTCGATCTGCCATACTAAGAAACAAACTACTAATCTTTCGCCCAAAGTGGCAAGAGGAACTCATAGGGTAAGAGCTCCACTTCGGAAGGGGTAGAATTTGTCATGCACATTATATGCATAATGTATCTTTACACCAATGACATAGCAGAACATGTAATTCTGCCGCATATTTCACAGCGTTCCAGTCAGGGAGGGAATGAAACCTGCATGCGGGTGGCACTTTTTGGTTGAACCATTTCCAGTTTGGGATGCCGTACGCGCCAGAGGACTCGAGAAATATTTCCGCACATGTCAGTGCCTACGCTTTAGGCTTCGGTCTGGCTGGGCCGCCTGAGGGAGAGGGATCCTACGTGCGTGGGTGAGATTTATCCTCATCCTTGACTCTTCCTTTTGGCAATGCCGGGTGGTCTTCCAAAGATGAACGCCGTGTACGTATGGTGTGAAGCGTAGCAGCATAATTTCTGACCTCTTAGTATGGGCGTAGCAAGCAGCTGCCTCTGGTTCGGCGAGGCTCTCAACATTTGCGGTTGGTTTATCAGCTTCATCTCTCAGTGTTACGCACAAAATCATGGCCATCTCAGCGTCGTGTTTGGCCGGACGGTGTGGTTCACGACATTCCTCGAGCTGTTTCTGTGCTGTGCCGTATTCCTAATCATGTTTATGGGCACGCCTATTGTACTAATGACTTCCATCATGTTTGGGATTGGTACACTTCTTTCCGTCTTGCACACCGACTTCGGCATCTACCGGGATGACGGTGATCTGGAGGCATTGGGCGCTGGTTACTTGATCCTTGCTATCGGAAATCTGTTATGTCTGATTTACTTTGCCATCAAGTACGAGATGGACCACATGGCTTGCACGGGTGTGCAGTCGTCTTCGATGGGCCGCAATAACATGATGTACACAGACAACACAATGAGCGGCAAGGCTAATGCCAGTGGTATGGATGGAATTATTGGTACTTTCTCAGGAAGTGGCTTGCGTAACCGCAACGGCGGCGGCAATACTTTCAGTGGCCCTGACAATTCTAAGATGTCTGAGAACAGGGCCATGGACACCATTGGCGACAACAATATGTACTCGTCAGAGGCGGGTCTTAGGTCACCAAACCTGGGTACACCATCAGCACTTGGCGCTGATCCACTTTCTGGTGGCTACTCGCAGCAACCAGAAGATGTTTCAATCAACATGGCTTCGAATGGTAGCGCTGCCCGTGCTGGCGGCAACCATGGTGAGCCTGCGGATGCATCTGCTGCGACGGCTGCACCGGCGTCGCAGTCGACGACGTTCGCCTCTATGGTGCCCAACGGTGGGGGTGTGAATGGAAGCAACCTCGCACCACCGATCACCACCTCTAACTTCGGCAGTGCCGGCGTTGGTGCAGGTGCTGTTGGTGTGGATGGCTCGGCACCTGCGTCATCTGCTCCTCTGGAAACGGGCATGGGCTCTGTTCAACGAGCCGAGGCTCTATATTCATACAAGGCCAGCGAAGACGACCCAACGGAAATCTCATTCACCAAGGGCGATATATTACAGATTGTCGACAGTTCAGGCAAGTGGTGGCAAGCCCAGCGTCCGAACGGTGAGCTCGGCATCGTCCCCAGCAACTACCTTCGTTTGATTTAAGTAATCATTATTTGCTAACTGCTTCGTTTTCTGTGTATGGAGAGAGAGAGAGAGAGAGAGGCTCCTGCGCTGCGATCTACATCGTACACGTTCGCAATCATGGCGAGGGGCCATGCAATTTGTATCCTTTTTTTTTGGATGATAATACCAGGGTATTAGGGACATGGTCACTATGCTGATTAGTAGTGCTAAGGAATGCGAAGACCAAGCCCCCTCATACTTAGGTTTTTCTATAGATGTAATGCCAAAGGATGTCTTCTTCAAGCGTCTACACAGGAACCCTTGCTTGCACACAAGTACATCGTTATACTTGTGTCCGATTCAGAGCGGTTTCAATTGATATGTATATGAGTGTGTATGAGTGTGTGCGTTAAGGACTACATAAAAATATTCTCACAAAAACGACCACAACTTCATCACAGAGCTTGTAAAGTGTTTAGTGAGCGTGGTCCTCAGGGCCAATGTACTCCAGTTCGTACACTGTGTGTGTATTAGTACCTTAAACGTTTCTTCTGAATACAAAAACAAGCAGAAGCCGTATACGTACCATTTCCACTGAGGGGGCAACGAGCCCGTGGGTGCTCGAGATCAAGCTTCATCCACACCGTGTCGAACGAGTCGGCTGGGTAGCCGGTGCTGCCAATCAATTGCTCCTTAGCCTATCGCAAAATGTGAGCTCTGGCATCTGACAGCGGTGTCTAATTATAGACTAAACTTACCATGCTCTGGACCTTGATTGGGTTGGCAACTGTTCCCTGACGGGAGGCGTCAAGTGGGCTCATATCGAACACGTCGACACCCTGGAGACGGCCCATCAGTTCAAAGCGCTCAAGACCTGTGCTCTGCTGCTCATCCGATGCAATCTCACCAGGCTTCGGACCCTCACCTTGGATGATGGGAGCCTGATGCTCTGAGAAACGCAAAGGCGAAGTAGAAAGAGCACGGAAAGCGACGCGCGGGGCCGTTGCTGAACGCAGAGGAGCGCGAAGGGTCGAAGCAATGCTGCTGCGAAGGAACGACATCAGTCTCTGTTCTCGGGTGTTACAGGATGAGGAGAGAGATTTAGCCGCCCGTCTCAGGACAAAAGCCAGCGGCACGTGCTTGACCCGCCTTTTCCACGAATCGCATCAAAGAATATTTCAAATCTACCACAACCTTGGCGCGAATCGCCTGAAGTGCTACACCGAATCAACGCCGTGGAACAAAGCGACACCGACTTACGTTTATGCCCTAAGATTTCGTATCCCTTAGCTTACTTTGTTAATTCTTTGCAATGCGTCATAGCAATTCTTGTAGTTTTTTGGGATTCATTATATCTTGGTGCCTACGAGCGAGTCGTCACGATCTTTTACTGAATGCAAGCTGTGAGTCGCATCGTTTCACTCAGGCATATCAGCCTTAGTTTTGGTTCAGCTGCGTAGAGAGACCCACTTTCAATTCTAGTTTTTGGTGCTTGCCGTCCGGTAAATGACGATGTGAGTAAAGCCCATGTCTATGATATAAGGACACCGATGTTGGTGATGTGGAGTAACCTGGATCGCCATGACGATGTCACATCCAGGCTCGTTGCTTTGGCAGAACAATGGGCCAGGAGCCGTTCTTGCACAAGTAGCAGTTTCTTCTTTTGTCCTCTGTGTGATAGGTACCGGCATCTACAAAGTATGGGATGGATCTTTTTCTGTCTTTGCTTGGCACCCTATCCTTGTCACGCTTGGCCTATTTTGTTTGATTCAGAGCATTCTTGTCGTCCAGCCTACCAAGACGCCTGCTGAAAAGCAAGCTGGTCTCAACTGGCACAAGACGATCGTCTTGTATCTGGGATTACCCCTCATCACACTGGGCGCATGGGTTGTTTGGTATTTACATGACCTTCCCGGGCAGAAGCATTTCATTTCTTGGCACGGCATGCTAGGCTGCGCCATTATTGTTCTGATTTGGACACAAGCCGCATTCGGTGCGACGACCGTCTATTGGAAATCCTACTTCTATGGCACAGAATCACGGGCCAAAGCCATGTGGAAGTACCATCGGTATGTATTATTGTAGAACTTCCAGCATGATTGACTTTTCCTAGCATGTTTGGCTACACATTGTGTTCATTGCTAATGGCCGAATTACTTCTGGCATTCTGGGAAGTTGAATGGATGTACCGAACTGGCGGTTTAGTTCTAATCGTCTTGTCCACTGTGACCATGCTCTTGACGGCCTATGGGGTAGCCACTCGGGTGCAGACGTCGAAATGGGGTTTTTGAGAATCTTGCTCACACAATGATGGATAGCGAAACATCAACTTGATCGTCAGCTTGTGGATGTGTAGGGATACAAAAAGTTGGGGAATGGGTATTTAGTGTAGACAATCGAATTGAAGAGCAAGAGCTTTAAAAGCCACGGCTCTCTAGCCAAGCCTTGACTTCTCTCGATACATTCGAACGTAGGTGCACTGTCTTGGGGCCAGCACTATTCGTTACTCGCAAGAGCATACGTGCGTTCGGATTGCATTTATCATAAGGGTTTCCCCAACCCATGTCATCAAACAAGTCATGACACAAAGCCTTCGAGATTGTGTAAGTTGTCTGCTTCTTGCGGTGTGACTCTCGACTTTGTAACGTACCGATACATCTCCTTCCACTTTACGAATCTGAGTGATCCATTTCGATCCACCATGTCGAATATCAGTGTACACCGGCAAGCTTGTTCCTGCCATACCTACACGTGATACAAAGTATGGGTATCGAATTGGTTTTGGCATCGAAGCTTGCGGTGTGTCTGATAATGTGTGGTCTGCCACAGTGCTTTCGAACCGGCTACTTTGCACATAAGCGGGCATGCGCGCGACTGATTGTTCAACCACAGGCAGCCCTCGAGCCGCTGCTAGCCTTAGCATGGTGTTGCTGGATTGTGACAGGAAAGCTGAAATTCTGGGATCAGGCGTATTTCCTCGTCGAATGCGCGTGTGACCTGCGTGTCCTTCGCTGCGGGTTCATTGAAGAAATCAGCCAGACACACACGACGAGCACACCCAGCGAGGGTGTCAGCGGAATCACGTGATCCTCGAGTGCCTCTCGATTCGTACTGGGACCTGGCACGGCGTCGCGCTGTACGGGCGTCAGTCGAAACAATTGCGATCATGTCGGAGCGGATTCGTGAGCTAGCACAGGAGCCTGTGGCTTTCTTAAATGAAGGTACACAGTTTTTGAACCGTTGCACGAAGCCAGGACGCAAGGGTATGTTTAGATCTCATTTTGCGCTTCCTCTGTGACGAAAAAGTGAGAATCTGACACGCGCTAGAATTCATTCAGATCTGCCGCGCTGTTGGCACCGGGTTCGTGATTATGGGCTTTATTGGCTATCTTGTAAAGCTGATTCACATTCCCATCAACAATATTGTACGTGCGCATCATAACACACAACGTGAGTGATATAAACTTACGCCTCTCACTCGTGCTCGGTCCACATGGACTTGCATTCGTGTTTCTCTATCGACTACGTTTTCTCTTTCACAGCTTGTGTACGTATTTCTATGTTTCTTTCTTACCTTGCAGAAGCAGCGCCTAAATCAATCATTCCATCAGTGGGAGACGACACTGTCCTTTCGGATATTGCAATAATGATTCATTCGTGTTTCGGAAGCCTCTTCGAGCACATGCGAATGTCCGGTAGCGTTCGAGTATGAAGAGGCTAGTACTTTCCGAAACCTCTCGTGAATCTTACTAGCCCGTTCTAGCACTCTTACTTAAGTTGGATAGAAGCACACTGTCATTGCACACCATGATCTTGTTAGCTACAAGGCTTACGTCACATGGGAAAGTATGTGCGCAAATGCGCGACTCTATATTCCTTTTGGTTTTGGTAGGGGGAGAGCAGGTAGCAAGAGCTACAGAGGCAACGTGATGGCTTAATACAAACAATACTGCATGTACACGCCGCCAGTCACATAATAGTAAGCAAAGGTGTCACACATGTTCATAGCCCAAATAAAAAACTCATGAGTCATGCGTCATTTACGCCTTGAGAACGTAACGACGGACACCGAAGTGAACATCCTTCTTGTGCTTGCGCTCGGTCCTTTGCGAGACCTCGTACTTCGTCATCTTCCTGCGAAGAGCGCGGGTCTTCTTTGGACGGAGGTCAAGCGGCTGGAACTTCTTGCCCTTGTAGAACTCACGCATGTTCGCACGCTGCTTGAGGTTGATAACAGTAAGAACACGCGCAATGTTCTTGCGGACGGTGTGGCTGAGAAGTCAGTTTTGCCAAGTTCCATAACGAGACAAAATTCAAGCATCGGTGTATACGTACATGCGAGCGAGCTTACTCGAGGCACCACCGGCCACCTTCTGAACTCGGAGCTGAAGCAGCTCCTTGCGCAGCTCAGCCACTTGGTTCAGAAGGTCCGCCTTCGACTTGTTCTGAAGATCTTGAGTGCGAACCTTGGCCTGCGGCGATTGCGTTAGTACTTGAGCGACAATATGACAGACAAGCGCGTGTGGGTCTTGCGCGCATATGCAATATCACTTATAGCGATGCCAAAAAGGCCCTAGCGGATCATGATATGTGCCACAAGAGACAAGCGCACCTGTCATTGCGACAACGTACCATGACAGCGACGACTCTCGTAAAGAGGTAGGTTTGGACAGGATAGAGGCTGAGGGAATCAAGGAGCTTGAGATTCGTGGCTCATGGGATAAACACACGTGACCCTCAATCCAAAACTAGTCAAGTGAATCACGTGTATATGTGGAGGTCATCAGCGACGAAACCGGGGACAAGTGTGTCATGACGCGCTGCATTATATCGTGAGGTATGAACTCTATCAGATATCAGTAGTGGTGCATAAATGTGGAGAATACGCCAGTCGAATTTGCTCTTGATGTCAAACGCAATCTAGAGCAGTCAGTGCGCTGCAGGGACCAAGTGACGCTGGGCGATGGCGGAAGCGACGGTTGTCATTCGACGTCGACTGGGTGGAATGTATCTGGCAACTTCGTTAGTAGGTCGCTGTGTCATTTTGTGAGAGACAACGTCTGGTGCAGGACCACGAAACGATGGCTGCGGACGTGCCGTGACCGAGAACGAAGGCGTCGGTGCCAATGTGGAGGTAGCTGACATGGTGGATGAAGCTGGCATGCTCTGATTCATGTGAAAGTTTGCGCGCCGCTTCTGCAGCACGGCAGACTGCGCGGCAGCTGAAGCTGCAGCTTTGGCGTGTTGTGCAGTCGCGAGTTTTTTGCGCTGAGCAATCTGCATCGCTCGTCCAGGTGCAAGCTCGAAAGGCGGTGGCTGAAGCGAAGGCGATGGGGGACGTGGTGGCGTGGCATGAGGCATCTTGTGTGATGTGATACTTACGCCCGTCACGGCTGATCCGTACTGCCATTCATGTTCATCAGCCCTAGGCGTGGGCGGTGAGACAACCAGCTCAAAGGTGCTGGACTGCATGGCAATGACACAATGTTGTGTTCCATGCATAGTAGGTGAGAACTTTACCTCATCGCGAGATGGATCATGCTCAGCGCGGTTATGTCGACGACGGGCCTGTGCAGAAAGACCCTGCAGCATGGAGACACGAGGACGAGAAGATCCATTTGTCGTGGAGAGGCCTTCATGCTGCTGCTGCTGCCGCTGATGGATTCCGCGATCGCGTCGACTTGAGTGTGCCAGAGCATAAAACATCCTCTGAGCAGCTGCAGCGCGGTGCTCGGATCTCGGCGAAAAAGAAACTGACGGACGGTGTTCGTTGGGTCTACCTCTTGATGCCAATGTCAAGCCATGGTTCGTGATGAGTGTCAAGTGCGAAGGTGGCACATGCTTGGGTTGCGTAGACTGGCGCATGGGAAGTGTATCCCGTGGACAAAACCAATGCACATCCCGTGTCAGGGCAACATCGGGACGCTGTGGCAAAGTGATGGGTGTTCCATCGATGCTCGAGTCTTGCGATGGCGTGGATACATTAACATCGTCGTTGTCCGAATCTGACTCTGAGCTTTCGGAACTGTCCGAATTCTCGGTACTGACGATGCCACGTACCGGCTTTAAAGAACGTGGAAGGACTGAGAGTCCAAGAGCGGAAGGAAAGATGTCATTTTTCTCCTGCACCTTATTCGTGCTCATGTTGTATATGGACGCGTTTGACCACGCCATCATACTGACGAAGTGCGTGCGTACGTAAGGGAAGGCAACGCACACGAGTAAAAACAAGAAAAGAAGAAATTCGTGACACGCCAGACTTATCTTGCGTGCAAGTGCGTAAGTTTGCGCCAAAAGACGAATGGTATAACTGCGGGGGAGTAGGGATGAATGTAATGGAAAGTCGGGTTGAGGATTGAAACTGGAGAAAAGCTGGGGGAGGGGGAAGGGGAATGTGAGATGTTCAACAAAGAATCAGGTGTGATAAAAAGAATGACCAAGAAGCTCAGGACCAGCCTGAAGCACGGATCAAGTCAGGGAAGTAAGGAAAAGTGAAGATAGAAGGGACGAGGGGATGGGGAAAGGTGTGAAGAAGACGTGAAAAGGAGAGTGGGTCAAGCTGTCTCTTATACACATCTCCGAGCCCACGAGACTCCTGAGCATCTC
>ERZ1030923.171-NODE-171-length-10786-cov-5.424285_pt1 | contig 10786 bp, 8 predicted proteins | sample MGYA00518601_ERZ1030923 | MGnify/ENA primary metagenome ERZ1030923 (study PRJEB33718, sample SAMN03159691) | human skin metagenome | collected 2014-05-20 | study: EMG produced TPA metagenomics assembly of the PRJNA266117 data set (Human skin bacterial metagenome... | reverse complement strand
ACACCTAAGCCTTCGTCGGCAGCGTCAGATGTGTATAAGAGACAGCCTCTAACACATGGACAGAATGAATGGCACTATGAATGTGCGTCTAGACAACAACGATGGATGGGTTCCTTCACACTTGCTTTCACTTCACACAGATGTCACACTCAGCTCCACAAATGTGAAGATTGGCTCGGGTGATGTGCATTCACAATGGATCCCTGGTCGCAAAGTGACTCAAGTGCAAGTCCCTATCTCCTTTTCGCACAAAAGCCTCAATGTCACTGGAGATGATACCCAGCAAACCATGCAGAAAGCCTGCGCACATCTTTGTATGTACCAACCATAACGCATCCCTCACATGCTAACAAGCTCTTAGACCGCGGAGTTCAGCGTCCAAGTGAGTACGACTGGTGTTTTTTACTCACCCTCCCCCACTTACACGGACCCTTTCCGCTTTTCCCCACGGTTGCAGGCATCAGTTTACAGATTGACATGCAAATGGAAATTGGCGGCATATTAGGAACGCATAAATCCAAGTTGAACTTGCAGGACATTGACTGCCCATGGGAATTACCGAACTAGCAGGCTTGTCACAGGTGGAAGACAGGATCTGATTGGAGCCGCTCACATAACCGAGCTTGTTTTCCGAACACATTGGTCGCATGAGTCCAGGCATGCTTATTTCTGTGCTTTCGTAATTGTCCCACATGGTAAGCCCGAATTGATTATTTACGCGTTCACCCAGAAATGGAGGAAGATCAATAAACGGCTAGCCAACGGACTGTTGTCTCGACACGATGCCCGATGAGATCCACACATCCGCATCGCGCTCGTCCACAACATCCTCGGATATCAAAAGCGCATTTGAGCGCTATGTCGATGCGATTTCGTCTCCAGAGCATCCTACCATCAAGGTCCGTATCATGACCTGGAACATGCATGGCCACGTTCCCCTAGGAGACCTGGCTATCTTATTTGGACGTGTGGGTGTATACGAGCCGCCTTCGCCGGACTGGGACGAAGATAACACCATTCTTAATGATGCATATGAAGGTGTCAAGGCCAAAGGTCAATTGCATGTGCCCAAAGAGGATCGCATCCCTCAACTGCCCTTGTCAGATGCCCATCCGTATCATGTTGTGGTGGTGTCTTGCCAGGAATGTCCGTGGGGCGAGGGAAGTCAGTTAATGCACAAAATCCACACTGCCGGTGAATTTGGCGATGCGTATCGCTTGACGCGTACGAAGCGCGACTTGGCTCCGTCAGAAATCCAAGCTGTCATGGCCACGACTTCGCCCACGATTTCATCACCGCCGGAATTCGGGACTGATGCATCCTCGATGAAACGCCCCCCTCTCTCTGTGTCGATACCATCGCCGGTCTCAGGCGTCAAAAGTTTCTCTCCTTCGGATGAAAGAGATGAGGTAATTAATAGTGATGGACAGCGCGTCACTGTCACATCTCGTGCCTGGTCCAAGATCTGTCAGGATTGGTTTTGTAACGGTATTCAGCGGTCTGGAAATGAATTGCTCTCACGGGCCATGTTTTCAGATACAAATGAGGGTGAAACGAGTCTAAGTGACTCCGACACTCCGGGTACGACATCAGCGAGTGTTGAATCACACATGTCTCGTCATCTTTTTTCACCGAGGTCCATGCGAAATCCTCCTGAACAGTTGGGTCCCTATTGCTTACTGATAAAGGAGCGCATGATGGGTTGCTACACCGCTGTTTACGTGTGGCGCGGATGCATGGATCGCGTTCGTGGCGCAAGTGCGCACGCAGTTAAGAGCGGTATTTTGGCCGGCCGCATGGGCAATAAGGGTGGCATCGGCATAAGTCTTAAGCTCGGCGAAACCCGTTTACTTTTTATCAATGCTCATTTGGCTGCGCACGCAAATCGCCTGGATGCACGCGTTGCAAACATCGAAAAAATTAAATCGGAGCTCAAAGTCGACACGTTTCTCCCGCCGAACCATCCGCTACTCAAGTCGAATGACATTACGAAATGCTTTGATCATTGCTTTTGGTGCGGTGACCTCAACTTCCGTGTTGACATCACTCGGAAGCATGCCGACTGGCTCCTTCAGCAGCAGTCGTATGACGATGCACTCGAATTTGATCAGCTTCGCAAACTATTACGGACTGGAAATGCGCTTGAAGGTTTCCTAGAGGCACCCATTGATTTTCCTCCCACATACAAGTACGACCTGGAAAAAGCGCAAAAGCACAAGCTTCGACACCAGCCAAGCATCATGCTACAGCAGGCGCGCCCGCCTGGAGGCTCTGTCTCGCGGAAATCCAGCGCAAAATCACTTGACGAAGAATCAGTATCTGAGAAGCCACGGCCTCTATGGCGTCGGTTTCTGCGGAAATTCGACCGCTCTGAGGAGACCATCAAGCAACAAGCCGCACAACGACAAGAAAACAATCTAGCAACCCTGGGTTCTATGGCGTCTTCCTCTACACTTTCAGTCGTGTCTACAAGCTCATCTGTCACGGAAAACTTGGATCCAGCGCCTTCAAGCTCGAGTATCTCTTCGACTCCTTTGCCGACCACTGACGCACTTTCCCACAAACTCTCACTGGCCAGTTTGGGAGATAAAGCACCCTCTGTGCGCTCTGTATTGTATGACTCGAGCGCGAAGCAGCGTGTGCCATCATGGTGTGATCGTGTATTGTGGCGAAGCAATGCATCCGCAAAAAAACATACTGCGCGGGCGGACATTGCAGCCAAAAAGACCCAAAGTGGCTTTATGCCTTGGATTAACAAACACATCCATCGCCATCAACATGCCAGTGAGCATGATGACTCAAAATCGCACGCCGGCTCGGAATCGAGTCACCATATCCTCGTTCATGCCCCACTTGACTGGATTCATGCCATTGCCGAATCAAATAAGAACAATTCGCTCATGGAATCTATTCTCCACGATGATGTTTTGACTCCTACGAAAGGTAGGGTAAAGGTGCTCAACTACCACACGATTGATGATGACGGTGTTCAGGCGCTCGGCGCTCGATCCGATCACCGACCTGTAATTTTTAGTGCTGCTATAGGAATTTGATGATCAAGTCTCGAAGCTTCCTTTTTTTATCTTGACTCTTCTGGGAATTGACTCAGAAACACGGGCATCATGCGAGCGAGCACAGATGTTACATGGAAGCTAGATGGGCGTCACGTATGCTCTGTATGGGCTGCTCCCGTCAAGCTGGACCCTGACATGCACGTGATTCTATTTCTCTTTCGGGGGGGGGGCGACGATGAGTTTTCCCCGACATGGCGTAACTAGCCTGTTGCTTAGGCAGTGCGTTTCACAGTTTAGGCTCCACTTGGTTTGCTATCATGTCTGATTCGACGCTCACGGCGGAGGACCTCTCCGTCTATGTGGACCAAAGACCTTTCAAATCTGCAGCGTATCTTAGCAAAATGGGAGCGAATGGCGCGCCTGTGCCTACACGACGCAATAAGACATTGAAACAGATCCTAAACCAAGAACGCGACGCGTATCTGCAAAAACGAGGGCTTGTCGAGCCAGGTAAGAAGCGCGGATCCGGAGAAAGCACACCCAAGCGACGCAAGATGGTGTATGAAAAGGCGGAAGATTCTCAAGCGCAGGTTCAAGAAGAGAATGAAGAGTCAGTCCCCGCGACCCCCTCAACCGCCGCTGCACCCGCGCGCGAAGTTCCGACATGTACGTTCCTAAGGCCTTGCTAATTCAGACACGAGTGTTCAAGCGCCACCGAGCCTTCTTCCTTCAAAAAAATACTGCGATATCACTGGACTCATCGTATGTCTATGACTATCTATGCTCACATATGTGCGGCAGGGTTATTATACAGATCCAAAGACGCGCCTTCGCTATCATAACGCGGAAGTGTACCAAATTGTGAAAAGCTTTGTATGTGTAGAGTTTCCTTTCGCTGACTTACACACCTTTCAACAGGCTCCTGGCGTCGATAACATGTATTTAGCACTGCGTGGCGATGCGTCACAGCTCCTATAGTGTTTTGTTTTGTAAACTATCTCAACTAAATCATGCGCTCCCTGTCGACATGCTTCCACGCCGACAAAAGACTCTTGACTTGCGGGTCCCTAGTGACCGATGCTTGTTCTCGTTTCTCGTGAATAATCGTTTGGAGCTCCTCCTTGGAATGAGGCACTTTCTATAATATGTTAGCACTTTTCCATTACCTGTATTTGTGTTTCATGCACACATACAAAATCTGTTTCTGGCGGAACGAAGCGGCTACGTGACTGGACACGGTCAGCTTTCTCTCCTTCCGATGTTTTACGTATCAAAGACACCACATACAGGTAGTACATATTTCTCATACCAGTTCGGATCGCCAAAGTATAACATGAACCCAAGAGGAAACATCAAATACCTAAATGTCAGCTATTAAGCGTACATTCCGAAACGAAACACCTCCATCCCTGGGCCCGCCATGATGGATGATTGATCTTGTGCCTTGTGAGGATGACCAACGTTTATGGCTCTGACTTGCTCGGCTTCACAAAATTCGCTCGTTCGTCATCCACCTCCTGCACCGTGCGTCACTACATGGTTAGTCATGTTGAGTCATAGTCTGTAAAGATTGCAAGCGCTTGACGTGGAGCAAAATCGTGACACCCATGCATGAATGACAGTGTCAAAGCGACAACCATGCCCAAGGGATCTCGTGGCAAATCGTCTGCCACGCCCGGCACGCGCAAAAAGCATGCCGCCGCCGCCGCTGCGAAACGAGGCGAATCTGAGCCTACTTTGACGCTGAAGACAGGCAAGAGCAGCGAGAGAAAAAAGTTGTCCAAGAAAGAGCGGAAGCAGCTTGCCAAGAAAAAAGCATATGTGCCTCCCCCTAAGCCACCCAAGCCACCGCCATTCCCATTGGATTCTATGGGATTGGCTAGTTTGCTCCCTGCTGACCTTGTTGTTCTTCTTAGAAAGGCACTGAAGAGGGACATAGTAACGCGTGTGCGTACAATGGAATCCCTTCTCGCCTGGATCCAGGGCGCTCCGCCTCAGATGGATGACGGCGCTCCGTATGAATTGCTTTCGGTTGAGGAGCGCTGTGAGGCACTTGCGCTTATGCTTCCGTGCTGGTCACATTTATTTCCGCGCCTCGCGCTATCACCTTCACAACGTGTGCGACTATTGACACTCCAAGTTCACGCCGCATTGCTTGAGTTTCCCACGCCCAGTCCAGACTCTTCTTGTATCCGTGATGAACTGCTATCGTCTACTTACATGGACTCGATCATTGGTTTCTGGGCTGTGCTGAGCTACGACACCAGTCGCACCGTCGGTCGGCTTGGTCTACAGCTTTGGAAGAGATACGTAACATGGAATGAGCCAAACGCACAACCTACAAAATTGTCTCTGCAAGAATATGTACCGCTTGTGCTTGAGCATTTGCGTCCGATTCTGCTGACAGATGCCCCTGTCGCAGCGCTGACGCAGGTAACGCCGTCGCTCCAAAACACGGCGCCAAAAGAAGGAACTGATATGATCGCCAAGACGCGCAGCGATACGAATTTAGAGGAAAATGCTGATGAAATGAACAGCAGATTGGTAGCAGGTGCCCTTGGGATCATGCATGCATTCATGGACATGTCGCAGGACCTCTTACCGGATCTTGAAGGTTTCCTCGAATCGACACAAATGTGGACAGCTCTTTTGCCTGTAGAGTGGCCCGGGGAAACGGACTTTCATGCACTTGGTATTGGGTCGCCTGCTGCTCGACAGCGCGCATGGAATGTGCTGTCGTCGCTTTTCCGTCTTGACGGTGCGATGCTTGATCGCAACAAAGAAGTGATTTTGCCGATGGTCTTGCATGCAGCATTTGCTGAACGGGACGCAGCCGTCATTCTCGACATGCTCGCGGTGTGCTTACCACTTCTCCGGAAGTATCCAGGCGCCTGGACCAACGATTTCGATAACGACGGGCATGAAGACAGCGACGATGAAGAACAAACATCCATGACGCCATATGCACAGTTTGTGGCGTGGATGCAGACGATTGCACCCTCGGCACCGGTCACATGCTTCCCTACCATTCTTGTGTTTCTTTCAACAATGCCAGCCGACATCCTGCCGCACACGCCAGAGTCAGTGTCGTTGATGATGGAACCTCTTTTAAGCATATCTGATGGCTTGATTCAAGGCATGTCAGATCCACATGCTTGGGATGCTTATATGACAATGCTGTGTGAGTGTCTGCGCTACCTGGTCATGCGTGTTATTCGACAGCCATCTGTATCAGCTGATCAAGTGCAAGTAACGGCGTCATTGATGACAGAGGAACTCACTTACATCTTCGATCACTTTATCCTTCACTCTGAGTCTAAATCATTGCCTCCTCGCTTGCGCCTCAAGTCAGCACGCGAGTTTGGCAAATGTTTGCCCACGCTTGATGTGACTGTTTGCGACACAAGATTGCTGGCACACACGCTTGAGAAAGTATCCAGTATGCTCTCAACCTTTGACCTAGAGGATGACCTGGCTGCTGTTGTGGAACTGCTTGTCTATGTGTGCTCTTCAACAGGCGTGAGCGACACGCTCCGTGGCGACGTGCAGCGCATGATTCACGCCACTCTCGAGCGAATGTTAGATGCTTTCCAGCCGACTTTCTTGCCACACTTTGCATCTGTGCTCCAATCTCCTGCGCATGATGCACTCGCTAGTGACACGCACGTATCGGAGCGTTTGACACTTATAGCCACGGATGTGATTCCCAGTCATCTGGGAAACGAGGGAGTGTCGGAGAATGATGCTGTCTCTTTCTACACAGCATATATGCAAGCAATGCCTGCGCTGGATGAGGTATGGCAGGCTCTGTTTCGTGCTACGTTAGAGACTCCCTTGTCGACCCTACCCATGTTGGTCCGAGTCGCCCAGGCAGCGGGGCATCGGCTGCCAGGGGCGCAGGTACTGGAAGAATGGCGGTTGTCTACGCTTGGCCAACTAGAATCCGAGCCGCGCGCTTGGCTCCCATTGCTCGATGCGCCTGCGTGGCTCCAGTCTCGAGACATCGAGCTCCGGCTGATCCGTGCACTCGTTCAGTCTGCTGCGCATGCCGAGCTTGCGGAACAGGCAGGTCTCTTGCAGATCCTTGGCTCTTGGGTAGCAATCGACCCTTCACATGCTGCACAGTTGTATGAAGATGAGGAGGTCAAAAGACATGTTGTGCCGCTCTTGTGGCAGGTAGGCTATCTGCATGATCAGGTCGCGACACAAGCTGCACGCCATATGTGGATGCAGCTAACGAACCAATTGGCCGATCATTCATCAGCCCTATATACCCAGGCAACATTGTTCCTGCAGGAAGAACTTGTCGGCGGATCTATCCCGCCACGTCGCATCTTGAAAGCTTCACGTGCACTACCCGCGCCGTACTCAGACCAAGTCCGCTTACAGCCGTCGCACTGGGAAGAGGCTATGCAATCTGTGGCTTCAAGTGCGGCAAGTCCGTTTCTTGTCATTCACGATCCAATGGTTCCGATACATTCTAGAGTCAGCACTGTGTCGCCGTCCGAATTCCAACGCCTCGCCCGGTATGCGGATGCTTGCATGGAAATGAGCGAAGATACGATGTCGTCGATTGATGTGCTTCCTCTACTTGCATTGACCGCGCTCGTGTTAGAAGATGCTTTGATCGCTGGCGACACCAAGATTTGGCTGCAGGTGTACCGCTCATCGAAAACCACCGCGGTAATGGACCGAGGCATCGCGGAGTCATTCCTTGTTCGCCTCGTACACACCGTCACGCGACGTCTGTCTATGCTGGCGTCCGACTTGCCCGCTAGCTGGCATGAATCAGCCGCACAGGCTATGCTGAATGGCAGCCCATCTGATGCACTTACGACCCTAATGCATTCAGTGTGGACGCATGCTATGGATTCGGAGTCTGTGGGCTTCGCCCGGCTTTTTGCGCGACTGCTCGCAGGTATTCTCTCGCTCAGCTCCGCGTCAACGACAGATGCAGAGATGTGGGTCCGGACAGGCATGCGAATGAGACCACCACACACGCCTCTCGCATGCGCGATACTCAGTGCGACACGAACGCATGCATACGATTCACCGAGCCATGAGCGCTGGCGAAACGAGATCGCTGCGAACCTCAGTGGTGTGCCTCCTGCGCGTGCCAATACTGATGGTGTGAATGGCTTGCAAATGCTCCGCTGCGCTGCTGCGCCATGGAGCGCAGGACGCGCGCTGATCCCCACACAACGTGCCGTGTTTGTTCTACAGGGTCTTCAGCGGTGGATCACTAGCGATGACGACCTGAGTGAGACGGTCTTCGCTTTGCTTGCTTCGGTGTTGACAGAGTTTGCGCCTGTCGTTCAGAGCGTGCCAGGGCGGCATCTTGACCTCATGCTCGATGTTGTCGAAGAGAATATGCATGCAGTTGATCTGGACGAAGACACTGGCTGGCCGACGCTGTACCTGACGCTGGGCTTGCTCAACACGCTTTACGACCTGCGCACGCACGAGCATGTGCGCGATACCATCGAGCAACACGGCCATGCCCTTCAGGACGCATTGCGTGATGCCTTCCTTGGCGCGTGTATACACGCCTCGGCTTCCCGCGGCACCCCAAATGACGTGCAAGATGCGAGTATGGTGCTTCTGACGGAGCTTGTCGATATGCATGTGCCGTCCAGCCGCTTCGCGAGCCCTGAAGACCAAGAGGTATTGACGAAACTCGTGTGCACTCCTTCGACGAATCGGCAACTCCAAGTTGCTGCACTTCGGATGCTTGGCGCTGCTACTCACGAGCGCGTACGCGAGCAAGTCGTCGAGATTTCGCTCGGATCACTGTCGACATCTAGTGCGCCCGAGCTGAATGCGTCACTGGTATCGTCGCTGAAGAAAGCGATAGCTCTCACCCCGGCACTCTGGGAAGAGGTGGAAGATGACCGCTCGACGGTGTTTTCGTTCCTGCTTCAGTGGCTCGCTGTGCTAGACCACTTTGATGAGGCATCGCTTCCTGTGCGCACAATTTTTGCTGGTGCGCTCCAGACAGACCATTTGACGCACACGCAGCTTCTCCCCAGCTTGTTTGCTCTCATTGCTGGCATGCCACGTGCCATGGGCGATATTCCGGCGTTCGATGCATCGCGTTGGGCTGTCGATCATGTCGACCTGACGCAGCTGCCACTCACGTCGCCTAAAGGATTGCAGGCGCTGGCAGCGCATGTATACTATCGAGCCTTGGTGCATCTTCCCACACAGGTGCGCGACTGGTGGATGAGTATCCGTGACCGGCAACTCTCCATCTTTGTCAACCATTTCACGTCCAAGTTCTGTACACCCTTGCTCGCTGAGCGAGAGCTCAGTCACCTACGTGATCCGACGTCGCTCTCGCGTATTCAGGATGAGGCCATGTCGATCAAAGTGCTATCCTCGAACGAAGTCGTCGCTACATACACGGTCGACGAACACCCGATGGAAATTGGCGTTCGTCTGCCCCCTGACTACCCTCTGCATGGTGTGGAAATCCGCGATATCAAGCGTGTGGGTGTGAGTGAGGCCCAGTGGCGCGCGTGGCTCCTTGCTGTGCAGCAGTTGCTTAGTGGGAAAAACGGGCTTATCCTCGATGCACTCATGCTCTTCAAGAGAAATGCTGAAGCCAAGTTCCAGGGATATGAAGGCGCAGAGTGTGCGATTTGTTATTCGATCATCAGCCCAACAGATCAGTCGCTGCCCAACAAGCCGTGCAGGACATGCAAACACAAGTTCCACGGAAGCTGTCTGTACAAGTGGGTGAGCACAAGTGGTGCATCTACATGTCCATTGTGTCGCTCGATTCTCTAACGAGGAGATTGCTGCGTTGTCGACGTGAGCTCAGCAAGTTGTTTCTCTGACACGCCTTCTAGCCTGAAGAGTAAGTCTCATTTCATGCTTTCATCCGACCAGCCCCTCGTTGTCGCTGCCCCTGCTTTTCTCCCCACACACACACACATACGCGTACGTACCTTTCAAGCAGATAATCGATTTCCACCTTTTTCGTCAATGGGATAATAAACTTTTGGTAGAGTAGCACAATATCCTCAGATTGGATCTTTCGACGCTCAGGTCCTGGGTAGTGCGTGGACGTCTGGTCCAGATTCTGCCCATACACATCAGCCTTCTGTCGCACACGAGCAAGAAGCACTTCTTCAACAGCCGGCTTCGTAATAAGGCCAGACAATGCATCAATGTTGCGCGAACGGATATGAGGCACAAAGGCGGCTGGATCTGAGCGAAATTTGGACTCTGACACAAACATGCCAAAGTGGATACGCCGTGCAATGGCACCGAGTGCCTCGATATCACACACGACCGACGAGCCGTACTGCCGGTCATCTTCAGGCTTGCCTTTCTGCTGCGTAATCTTTGGGACTATGTCTTGTGTGTAAAAGGCCAAAATCTCCTCTGTTACATTTACATGGTGGGGATGCAAAATGTCTGGATAGTCGTTCGGTTTTAGAACAGGCCGCGGCAGCTGCTCAATGGGGGTGAATGCGTGTTCATCAGGCGCAAGCCACCTCCCCAGCTTGGCATGCCACTTTTCGGTCTCTTTGATCGACCAAGCAAGCCACGATCCAGTCCAATTCTCCTTTTCGACGAGCTCCGGAAATGCTCTGTCCCGGTAAACACACGAATTGTGTCCGAATTGCGCGCGTTCAATGAGTCGGAACACGATGGACTCTTCCATCCGCTGAAGCGTCGCACGGATATTATCGAGCGACAGGATGTCTTCCACTGTCGCTGTCTCTTATACACATCTGACGCTGCCGACGAAGGCTTAGGTGTAG
>ERZ1030923.169-NODE-169-length-10861-cov-5.753193_pt1 | contig 10861 bp, 7 predicted proteins | sample MGYA00518601_ERZ1030923 | MGnify/ENA primary metagenome ERZ1030923 (study PRJEB33718, sample SAMN03159691) | human skin metagenome | collected 2014-05-20 | study: EMG produced TPA metagenomics assembly of the PRJNA266117 data set (Human skin bacterial metagenome... | reverse complement strand
CACCTAAGCCTTCGTCGGCAGCGTCAGATGTGTATAAGAGACAGCTTCTGCATTGTCCTTCTCCGCTTTGAGCTCCAGTTCCACATTCAAACACAGGATCTTGGGCTGCACGAATTTCTTCGGCTGCTGTTCAAAGCCTGCGTACGAAAAGGTCTTTTTGAACGCGACACCACGGATCAACCTCGAGTCTTGCATGGCACCCCCCGGCACTTGCTTGATGCCAATCAGCTTGTCGTTCAAGTCATCACGGTCCAGCGACAGCACCGCATCCACAGCCATCTGCGCAAAGAAGGGCCGCTGCGACACAATGAGCTTCGACGACATCGCCGTTCCGGCACACTTGAGCAAAAGTCCATAAAACTCACTGTGCAAAAAAAAAAAGGCAAGATCACCGCGTTAGTTCAAGTTACCCTCTTTCTGTGTGCTGTCCTTGCTCATACGTACTCTTCGTTCGTCTTGTCAATCCGCACCGCCAACTTCTTCGTTTCCTCAACACAAAGCTGCGACGCAGTCATAATTCCCTTAGCAACGACATGCGGGCTCACACCTTCCTCGATGAGCGGCCGGCACTGTTTCAGGATCTCGCCCGTCAGCAGTACCACCGACGTGGTGCCATCACCCACTTCAGCATCCTGCGCACGTGCAATGTCGACAAGCGTACGTGCGGCAGGGTGCACAATATCGAGCAACTTGAGAATGGTAGCACCATCATTCGAGATCGTCGCTTCGCCACGCTCATTCACAATCATCTTGTCCATGCCACGCGGTCCCAGCGTCGATGCTACGCACGACACAACTGACAGACACGCTCCGATATTCGAGAGCAACTGCCCTTTTCCCTGCGACGTGTCTGTGCCTTCTTTCAAAAGAATCACAGGCGGCTGCATCATGCCCAGCCGCCCACCGTTCTGCATCATGCCGGCCATAACACAGCGTCAAGAAGTCACGTAGACGTGTCAGGGCTTCAAGCCGTCACCACTTGCAGCGGCGATGACTGACGTCCAAGGTGTGCACGTGATCCATGATTCTTCCTCCTCTTCGACCCATCTGGGCTACCTCTGCTTGGGCCTAGCCCAGCGTCGCATCCACTCCAAGTCCACGCATGTGGAGTCCACTGGCACGTAGCTAGTGGCGCACACCGCGCGCACGTCCGATATGGTTTTGCACACTGTCGTACCTTCATCAGCAGCCCCCATTGGTGAGCTTAGCCTAGCCGGTCATATACAAAAACAGAAAGCGTCAGAGCTACATTTAACCACGTACGCCATTTTGACCCGGATACTGGGCTCCCTCATCGACCAAAAAAATGTTTAGCACTGTGGCATTTACGCCGCTTCTTGGCCGCCGCTCCTTACAGTACGCGATGCCGTCTAGTCGTGCGCGTACATGGTGCGTGACACTTTTTCGGATGCATCGTACACGCCTGCCAGCATCAAAATTCTTGTCAAATTCATCCTCTCACTCGTCGTCATCCTCCTCTTCGTCTTCATCTCCATCATCTGTGGTCCTTGGCATCCTCGGCATCAATACACTGGTATTCGGTGCATGGAAATTCGCTCGTCAGCGTGCAAAAGAAGGCAAAACTTTCCCTTACACCACGATGATGCGGCATTTTACCAGTGGTGAACCTCATCTTTTGGCTGGCCGATGGTGGACCCTCCTCTCAGCATGTTTCAGTCATCAGGATACCTCACATTTCGCCATCAACATGCTGACATTTGCACTGACAGCACCGGCCATCGTTCCCGTCATCGGTGCGCCAAGTCTTCTGAGCTTGTACATCGGGTCTGGACTTGTCGCCTCGTTCACCAGCATCATATGGCCCTATGTCGTTGATCCTATCTTGCATGGCGAGCGTGCGTCCTTGGCGCGACGGCGCTACACATATTCTCAAGGCGCTAGTGGCTCGGTGTATGCAATCCTTTCTGCGTATACGATGATGCGTCCATCTAGTACTGTTTACCTGTTTTTCGCTATTCCTGTACCTGCATGGGCGTGTATGGCCGGCATCTTTGCTTGGGAATGGTATTGTGCGAATGTCCCGCAGCCGTACAGCCATACTGATTCAGTCGGCCACGTCGGTGGTCTTCTGGCCGGCCTTGTATACGCGCGCATGTTCCGCTATCGAGTGTAATGCATGTGAATGCCTGTTAGATCGCCGCACCACGCGCTTCTCGCTGTCGAATCTCGGTAGCTGCCAACAGCCATGGTTGGCCATCTGTTCTGCCGTCGCGATGCATGCACTGGATCGCCTGTGCATTGGACAAACCGGGTGCATAATACACAGGCTCGTGTCCTTTTGCTGCTAGCTCCGCGATGGTGGCATTGTTATAGCCGACAAAGTTGGGTATCATCGTCGCCGGCACTGCATACTCAAACATGGTAATGGGCGGTACCAACTGATCATGCCACCGCGGTCGCGCGATAAAGTGATCGATCCGCTTTTGGCCATGGTGGGAAAGAAATGCATACACAAGTTGAAGGTTGGCTGTAATGATGCGCGAGCCACCTGCCGAGCCCATCAACAGCTCCAAGTCGCCTGTACGCAAGTTCTCCACGATGAGCGGTGACATGGACGATAGCGGCCGTTTTCCAGGCTCGATAAAATTGGCTTCTGCTGGTGCATAACCAAACTGGTTCGACCGATCCGGCGATGCAAAGTCATCCATGTCGTTGTTCAACAAGATCCCATCTTCTGTGAGGACACCGCTGCCCCATATGCCATTAATCGTCGTTGTCAAGGCAATCGACATGCCTTGTGCGTCGATTACATTAAAGTGGGATGTACCACGATCTTCCGCCATGTAGAGGTGTTGTGGATCATACGCATCGATTGGTTGCACATGCGAGTCACGGATATTTCGTCGTCGCCATGCCGCACGTGCATCCGATACCATGCGATCTTCCATGGCAGGCACATGCGGAACAAACGCCGGATCGCCGAGTTGTCCTCGCTCACCGTATGCGTACTTGGTCGCTTCAATGAGCCGGTGTGTATGGAGCACGTGTTCTGGCGCATAAGGCTCATCAGCAAAGTGCTCCATTGTCTTAAGCGCCGCGAGTACGACGCTCCCAGAGCTCGGCATCGGCGATGACCACACCCGATACTGGTCTCGATATGTAATGGAGCGCGCTTCGCGAATCAGCACACGAAAGTCGCGCAGGTCGTCCATCGTCATAATCCCACCGGCCTCGCGCACGGCTGCGACTGTTCGCTTCGCAATGTCGCCCTCATAGAATGCATTTGGTCCGTACTGAGCAATCTGTTCGTATGTTCGGCTCAATGCCTCGAGTCGGATATGTTCGCCAGCTTGCACGAGGCGTCCATCTGGACAATACACCGGTCCAAGCCGTCGCGTGTTGCACACAATGTCTTTCGCGGTGTCGAGACGATCATACAGTTGCGTTGGTATCTTGAATCCATGTCTTGTTATGGTAATGACTGGCTCCAGTAGTTCAGACCACGGCAGGCGGCCGTACATTTTGTGCAGCTGTTCCCAGCCACGCACTTCGCCTGGCACAGCGACGGCCAGTCCTCCGTACAGCGATGCGTTCTGCGGCAGGCCCACAAACATGTCTCGATGAGCCGCTCGAGGCGCTTTTTCGCGATAGTCTAATACAACTGGGTCGTTCCCCTGCGTCTTGACCAGGGCGAACCCGCCACCTCCGATGCCTGAATGAAACATGTCCACGGCACCAATGCAGCTTGCAGTTCCGATCGCGGCATCAGCTGCGGAGCCTCCCTTCGATAAGAGATAGACACCTACATTTGAGCAAATGTCAAGCTCACTTGACACGGCGCCGTGTGAGCCAGTTGTATTATAGTATGGCTCGTACCCCTGGGACTCGGCGCGCATGTAGACAGGCACTTCATCACTAGGCCTATCATACACACTCGGCACTCGCATAAATACTGGTATTCTAGGCACAAATGTATACCATAGTACAAAGCACGCGATAGTCCAGCCCACTCCTAACGTTAGCCACATGTTGCTGGCTTTCAAGACAGGGAGCTTCTTTCGTGGCTATTGGGTGACTTGGTCTGGTTTAAGGTTATCTACTACGGTCTGTATGTGGAGGATTTACTCAATACTACAGGGGAGACTACGCTGAAAGTGGACATGGCGGATATCCTTTCCCGATAGGGGCGGTTCTGGATGAATATAAGCGTACGCCTAGAACTTTTTGACCGGCTCAAGCTGCGGTAGCCTGCCTCAACTGGCGAGTAGGGGCATGTCGGGACCTGAAATGCGACATAACCGACGAAAGTGGATCATAAATAAATAATAAATAGAAGAAACATGTGAACCTGCACATGTCGCGACTTGCGTGTTGCCATGTAACCTTGTGAGAAAATTTCTTCTTTTGACAGGAATCACGCAAAAATGCGTACTTGCTCACTTGTAGGGAAGATTTTGCAGTGATAGCCGGTGAAGAGGCGTACATCGCAATGACTCGAATAAGGAAAAAAAAATACCTCATGCAAATGTGCCATACGACGCCCCGTCGGTCCATGGTCATACAGTGCCGCTACTCCGGCGCATCTACATGCTTAGCTTCTCCTGTCAATGTGCCGCCTGTTTGGCTTGTTACCATAATATACTCGCGCAAAGATGTAATCATTGTTTGACTTGCCTGCTCAGCCTCACGAGATTCAGTTAGTTGATGCTGCATTGTCCCGAACTCTTCCTTCAACGCTTGTAGCTCCCTTTGTAGCTTCCCATATTCTGAGCGAAGCTCATCAGCAGCTGCAAAGTCTTCGCGTAAGGGCCAGCTAGATGTATCATCCGACCCAGCTGGTGTTGATTTGCGTGTGAGTCCGAGCGACGAGCGGAGCAGCGACGAAGGGAACAGGCCCGTGATGCCAGATGCTTGCATGCTAGAGGATGATGAGGCAACATCTTCGCCCGCAGCATGTGGACTAGCATAGTCCGTATGGGTATCGTCCATCCTCGCCTGTGATGCCGTTGGCGGAGAAAACTCTTCATTTCCCGTTAGAGCTGGTGAGACAAGGCGTAAGTCACGCAATCCAGTTCGTTCATGCTCCGTGTCATTGTCGGATGAGCGGCCGGCAAGCGTACTGAGAATGTGACTTGAACGCCGCACGTGTCTTTGTGTTGGCTCATGATCAGAGCGCGATCCAGATGGCCGTGAGCTTTGCAACCGCATGATTGCACGCCGGCTCTCTTCATTCGTGTACCTCAAGTCACGTACACGTTCTTCTGCTGAGTCAGCGCGACTCTGCTCCCCTTCCAGTTGCGCACGAAGCCTTGCTGTCTCCGCGACCATCTGTTCGCGTTCGTTAGCCCAGTTAGCAGGTGGCGCATAAGACGGTTGTGCCTGAAGTACAGACGACTCCGGTTCTTGGACACGCGCCGCTGTTAACTCAAGCTTTTGGCGTAGCTGGTCCACTTGCTCATCACGCTCTTTCAGCTGCCTTCTCAATCGCTCGACCTCTTGCTGAACAGGCATCCATTCTTCTTCGACTCGTTTGCTCTGCGCCTGAGTCTGCGCTTGATCTTGCTTTTCTAGCTCCTGCACACGCTCATTGCGTTCGATGGCTTGCTTTTGAAGCTCCGATACTTGCGCCTCGGCGTTGGACAGCTGCGTCGAAAGCGACTCGACCTGTGTCGATAGATCCATAGGCCGTTGAGTCGACGCCGTTTCCGAACTTTGTTTGCCATCGAATTCTTCCTGCGACTTCTTTTGCTGCTCTGCAATATTCTGCTTGAGTTGCTCACACTCGTCAATGCTTTTTTTCAGTTGCGTCTTTATGACTGTCATGCTGCCGTCACTTTCATTGACTTGCGCCTGGCGTTGGGCAGATTCTTCTTGGTTCCTCTTCAGCTGCTCATTTAATGCGCGTATGGAATCTTGTTGTACAGAAATCTGCTTTTGCAGTTGGGCCACAAGCTCCCGTTCCTTCCTCAGCCATTCGTCACGTTCTTTTACCGCAAGCTCTGCTTTGTCCACAACTTCTTGACGCAGCGCAAGTTGTGAATGCAGCTCAGTAATTTCTACATCCTTTTCTGCTAAGCTTTTTCCCAATGCTAGCACCTTCTCAGACGCTGGAGTGCCTTCTGCGGATCCTGGCGCAGAGTCTCCACCATGTGCAGTTGCGTGAATTTCAGTTTCATGGGAGGTGGGCGGCTCGGAAGTATCGGAGTCTTTGCTGCCGGTGCGTGCATGACTTTTTTCTCGTATAGGAGGCCCATGCGACGAACGCGCTTCGCTGCGCGGCGGTGGGGTCGGCCTGGACTCCTTTTTTGCCATGGTGGTCAAAGATCCAGATACCTCAAGACGATCACACTGATTATGGCGAGTGCGCACAGGCACAACAACACTTATCTTACGTCACACTCTGATCACGTGATACAAACAGAGGAGAGGATTCACAAAGAGATTGTTTGCAGTGACTGTCGCAACCGCACCGCAGAAGCGTAGCGACGGCTAAAGGTTGTGGCAGTCGGCTTCATTGGCTGCACCCGGTGTGGGCGAACCAAAATATTCTTCCCTGCAAAGAATTTTTTTTTTTTTTTCGCCCTTTGTTTCCCAGACGTTCATAAGATTGTCTTTTCGTCTGCTCCGGCCACCGACTTCGATCGCTAGGATGGCCGCACAAAAAAAAGGCCGCTCGTCGTCATCGACGACGGGTATCAAAAGCGTTAAAGGCGAGAACTTTTATCGTGATGCGAAGGCGGCCAAAAGAGTGAAGCTTCTGTCGAAGGACAGCTCGGCAACAAAGGCGACGCGTGACCGTAACGGCAACATCATCAAAGCGGCAGAATTTCAAAGTTCTGAGGCCAAGCCAGGTCGTGTCCAGCCTGATCGCCGCTGGTTCGGTAATACACGCGTGATTGGACAAGATGCACTGGATCATTTCCGTACAGCTCTGGGGGCGAAGGTGAATGATCCGTATAGTGTGGTGCTGCGACGAAACAAGCTACCTATGAGTCTGATTCAGGAGCCAGCGCGTGGCAAGGCACCGTCATTAACGGAAGTTGAACCGTTCGACAAGACGTTTGGTCCTGGGGCACAGCGTAAGCGGCCGCGTCTTGAAATGGGTATGAGCTCGTTTGAAGATCTCGCTCAAACATCGCGTGCCATGGGTGAAGAAGAGGACAAAAAAGAAGCGGCAAGAGAAGCTAAGGCGCACGGCGATGGTCTTGTCCCGCCAGACCGTGAGATCCCGCTTGGCTCCTCTGAGCGCGACCACATTGCACACCCTGATGAATTATATTCTTTACCGGTGCAGCGCGGTCGGTCAGAAGCTGTTTATACGAAGGGCCAGTCACGTCGAATCTGGGCTGAGCTGTATAAAGTGATTGACAGTTCCGATGTGATTCTGCATGTGCTTGATGTGCGCGATCCGATGGGAACGCGTTGCCGGAATGTCGAGAAGCATATTCGTGAGGAAACACCTCACAAGCATCTGGTATTTATTCTCAATAAAGTCGACTTGGTTCCTACGTGGGTAACGGTACGTATGTGATTCTTTGGTGTCCCAAGAACCCTCTCCTTTCCTTCTGGCCATCCCTATTTTTGCTATTTCCATGATCCATTACCATCTCCTTTTACGCACCACCCCACATTCAAGTCGAGGGTTGCTGCCTGGTGCTTTGCACCTTCCGTGGCGCATACACTGTTACGAATGTGGAAGATGAACGGCGTCTAGTGCACGGCCTTTTTGTGGCAGTGCCACCCCTCCCAAGTCCTCTCCCGCCATTGAGGACCGGATGTGGAAAGGTCGTCCTTTTCGCTGGCGTCCTAGGTTGGATGATGTGTCAGCAATGCTACTGACGGATCATCCAATCGCTGGACGAACATGCCTCCCCTCTGATCTCTTCTCTTCCTTGTTGCTATCAGTGGACATTACTAACGGTCAGGCACGTTGGATCAAGATTCTATCGAAAGAATTCCCGACGCTAGCATTTCATGCGTCGATCAATCACAGTTTTGGCAAGGGCAGTTTGATTCAATTGCTCCGACAATTCAGTGTACTGCATGCTGATAAGAAACAAATCAGTATTGGGTTTGTTGGCTATCCTAATGTTGGCAAGAGCTCCATCATCAACACGTTGAAGAAAAAGAAGGTCTGCAATGTAGCACCCATCCCGGGTGAAACAAAAGTGTGGCAGTACATTACGCTCATGCGGCGCATTTACCTGATCGATTGCCCGGGTATTGTACCTGTAAGTGCGCATGACTCTGAGACGGGCACTGTACTGAAGGGCGTCGTGCGTGTTGAAAATCTCGAGTCGCCGAGTGAACACATAGCAGCCCTGCTCAGCCGCGTCAAGCCCGAATATATTAAGCGCACGTACAACCTTGAGTCGTGGAAGAATGCGGATGACTTTTTGGCACAATTGTCGGCTCGCATGGGCAAGCTTCTCCGCGGCGGTGAGCCAGATCTCGATACAAGTGCGAAGATGGTGCTGAATGACTGGATTCGTGGTAAGATTCCATTCTTTGTGCCTCCGCCAATGCCAGAGAAGCGTGTATCCGAGCAAGAGGACGAAGCAGACAAGACTGCATCGTTGTCAGAGAAGCGTGTGCGGGGCGTTGAGCAGCCGATCCAGAAGATCCCTGTTGTGACGAAGTTCACGGCTGAGGACGTGCATGGCGGTGTGCCTGAAGATTTTGAGCGCCAAGATGGTGCTGAGCCGGCAGAAAATGACGATGTCGAACAAGGCGGCACCGAGCAGAGTGAAGAGGACGACAATGATGTTGATGATGACGATGATGATGTTGTGCAGGTTGACGAAGACAATGTTGGAAGCGAAAATGAAGAGGACGATGACGATGAAGATGCATTTGAAGATTTGACATGGGAGGATGTCTTTGGTGGTGGCAACAAGCCACAAACAACGTCACAAAACAAGCCTTCAGCCAAGGCACCATCCGCGACATTCGATGAAATGGAATCAGACGAGGAGAAGCCGCGTCCCAAAGAAAAACGCATGACAACCAGCAAGCGCAAGGCTGAGAATTATTACACCCATGCAAATGTTAAGAACCGCAATCGGCAGAAAAAGGCCAGCCTGGACGAAATTCAAGCTCAGAGCCGGCAGCGTGAGCGTGGAAGTCGCGTTGGAGTCAACAAAAAAGCAAGTCGTACCTCGAATCCCAAACTCAAGAAGCGCAAGTAGACCTGACGCTGCGGCGCTTGCACGGTAAGCTGTTGGTGAACAATCAAGTCAACTTGTCCGTATGGCGCTGATGTCGTACTGAGCCAGTGTATTGGTCAGCTGCTTATGTAGACTATATGTGTATGATTGTACTATAATCAAATTCATGTCCGAGAGGTCTTAAAAAAAAACAAAGAAAACAACGGCACACAATCCTCGCAGCACTGGTCTTCTTTTACATACGTTCTAGCGGCGTCACAGTCAAGAGACGAAGTGCGCTGCTCAGCACATCCTTGGCACAGCGGTACAGCCACAACCGCACAAGTGCATCATCACGCTCTTGGTTCTTGACGATAAGCTTCTCCCAAGCAGAGCTGATCGCGTGCGTGAGCTTGAAGCAGAATGTAACGATCGTCGAGGCTTGATGGTCGCGACTAGCAGTTCGAACCACATCGGGCCACTGAGCCAGCAACCACACAATCTCGAGAGCCTCTGGCACCTGTAGGCGCTCCGTCCGCATGGTTTCAAAGTCCAAGTCTTCCTTCGGCAGGACCAGGCCATCTTCTGCGTTCATGCGCTCCATCGAGCACAGACGCACATGGTTGTACTGCAAGTAGGGGCCTGTGTCACCTTCAAAGGAGAACATGCGCTTCCAGTCAAAAGTGTAGTTGTTGATACGCTTGCCAGCCATGTCTTGGATCTTGATCGCTGTCATGCCGACAATGTCGGCCGTACGCTCGGGATCCTCCAGCTGCGCGTACTTGACTTCATTCTTCCGCATGACATCGTGCATCTGCTCCTTCGTCTCGTCAAGAATGTGGTCAAGGAACACGACGGTGCCTTTCCGAGTCGACATGCCTTGAACCATGCCGAAGTTGATGTGAAGCAGTCCTTCTGACTCTTTCTGTGCCCAAGGGTGGCCCAGTAGCTCGAGGATCTTGAAGAACTGTGCGCAATGAAGGTCCTGTTGCGATGAAATTACATAGATCATCTTGTCAAACTTGTACTGCTCGTATCGCTGCTCGGCCTCGGGAATGTCGCGCGTAAGGTAAAGAGGAGTGCCATCCTTCCGCTCGACCACTGCCTTCTCGAGCTTGAACTTCGATAGGTCAGCAAGCAAGGCGCCATTCTCCTCACGCGAGACAAAGTCCATCGTGCGCAGCTTCGAGAGCGTATCTTCGATGTGATGCTTCCGCACCTTGGACTCGCCACGATATTCATCAAAGTGCACATTCAGACGTGCATACGTCTCTTTGTACTTTTCAATCGAAAGGTTGCGGAACCGCTCCCACTCGAGCAGGTTCTCCTCCTTGCCGTCTTCCATGCCCTTGAAGAACTCGCGTGCCTCATCATGAATCTGTTCGCCTTTTCCTCCTTCCTCCGACGCAAGCTTGTTGATTTCCACATACACGTCAAAGAGGTGTTGCACGGGGTTTTCCTGCAACTTTTGCTCGTCACCGAAGCGACGCCATCCAAGGGCCAGCAGTCCAAATTGCTTACCCCAGTCACCCAGGTAGTTCAATCGCTTGACATCCCAGCCATTAGCCTCGTACAAGTTCGCAAGGAAAGCACCAATGATCGTACTACGAAGGTGTCCGGCGTGGAATGGCTTCGCAATGTTCGGTGACGAGAACTCCACGAGACATAGCTTGCCCTTGCCTGAGTAGTTCGAGCCGTACGAAGGCCTGTCTCTTATACACATCTCCGAGCCCACGAGACTCCTGAGCATCTCG
>ERZ1030923.167-NODE-167-length-10979-cov-5.133651_pt1 | contig 10979 bp, 7 predicted proteins | sample MGYA00518601_ERZ1030923 | MGnify/ENA primary metagenome ERZ1030923 (study PRJEB33718, sample SAMN03159691) | human skin metagenome | collected 2014-05-20 | study: EMG produced TPA metagenomics assembly of the PRJNA266117 data set (Human skin bacterial metagenome... | reverse complement strand
TTTGTTTCGTGTATATGAGAAAGTGTTGCCCCAAGCGGGAGGCTACCTGAACGAGCAAGGCGTCTTGCGCCCAGAGCGGCTGCAACTTGTGATCAACCAACTTTTCCAACTGGAACGAGATCGTTTCGTACACCAACACATGCCACAGCTAGAACAAAAAACAAAAGCGAGAAGGACGAGGGAACTCAAGAATTACAGGGTCGGTGCACCCAAGTACATCCGGCGCGCACACCATAACTTTGTATTGAATGTAAAATCACTTCTGGTCGATTTCTTCGCAGATCCAAAGAATGCACCCTGGGAGTTCATGGTGGTGGTTCGTCCTGAATCTGACCTGGTGCAGTTCGCTCAGGAGCTGGCCGAGAAGCTAGACATGGTGTTTTACTTTGAGAAGGACGAGTCGTACGAGTCACCCACAGACGATGCTGAATGCTATATGTCACTCAAGCCCTCAATGATCAGGCAAGTACGCATTCCTATCCCGGATAGCATAGATGCACTAGAAGAGAAGAAAAAAGGCATGCTGGCGACGCTCGAGTCGCATCTTTCCTTGCCCATCGAAAGAAAGCGACATGACCCCTTCGCTTCAAGCCGCAACCAGACCCTGTCGGAGGAGGAGAGCGAACGGGAGGAGCAGATAGCTGAAGAGCGCGAACGTGAGAAGGAGATTGACGACGCATTGAAGGAGTGGAAGGCTGACTACTACCACACGAAAATGGGTATCAAGTACAATGATCCTGATGCCATCCAGGATATTGTGTATAACTACATTGAGGGCATGCAATGGGTCTTGTACTATTACTACGAGGGCAATGCATCGTGGGGCTGGTTCTATCGCTACCACTATGCGCCACAGGTATCGGATCTGAAGAACATATCGGACTTTACATTCCAATTCAACAAGGGTCGGCCATTTTTGCCGTTTGAGCAGCTAATGGGCGTACTGCCGCCGCTCAGCAAAGATTTGATTCCGCCGGCCTTCCAGCCGCTGATGACGGATCCGTCGTCGCCGATCCTTGACTTTTATCCGACCAAGTACGAAAGCGATATGAACGGCAAGAAAAACAGCTGGGAAGCCGTCGTGAAAATTCCCTTCATCGACGAGGAGCGTCTGCTTCACGCGCTGCAGCTCCGTGAGGGCGGCCTTACCGCAGAGGAGCGCCAGCGCAACACGCTTGGTGTGCCACTTAGGTTCTGTTATGACAACGCATTTACACGCCATGTGCCTTCAAGCCTGCCTGGTTTCCTGCCAGACATGCCCGACAATCATACACGCATCCTCACCTATGCTCTGCCGTCCATGGAGGGCAAGTCGTTCGTCAAAACGCTGCCGGAAGGCGTCCACCTTGGCTTAGACGCGATGCCAGGCTTCCCGAGCATCAAGACACTCCCCCACACACACATGCTTCGAAAATATGGCGTCAATGTACATGGCAATGCATCGAATGACGCATCAATGATGTTATCGGTGGGGCGTCGCGACGACCAGCCAGACGACCTAAAATCGCTCGCGGATGCCATGATCGGTCACACAACATACATCCACTGGCCATACCTGTTTGAGGGCCTCGTCGTGGCTGTGAGCGATGGCTCGCAAGAGTTCCGCGCTCACTGGCAGGATGCTGACGTCGTAACCCGCACGACACCGGCGGCAAACATGAAGACGTCGTTCTCCAAACATGAGCAGTCCGTTCTCCAGTACTACGGCAAGCGTTGTGGCGTGTTGCTGCACGACGTTACGGCGCTGCTGCATGTGCGTCCTCTGAAGGGTCTGAGCCACGGGTACGACGGCTCTATCATGAAGCAGTACGAGCCATCTCCGGAGCATGAGGTCGTGTATCCGCTGCCCCTCATGGTCAACCAGGTGCGCCGTCCTGATTCACGGTTCCTGGAGCGTGCCCCTATGACTGTCAGTGAAGAGTTTCCTGACGGCACGAAAGTGTTTTTCCTGGGTATGCCTGGTTTCGGCTGCCCTGCCCGTGTGATTGGCTCTGCGTCCGAGCTTATCACGGTCGAGCTTGCATTCCTGAGCGACATGGCGCAGGAGCAAGCGATCATCCGCAAGCTCGTGCAGCAACGCGCGACAGACACATACTTTAGTTCGCCTGCGATCGCTCAGCAACTGCACATGTCGTCGCTAGCACTCGCGAAGCTGACAAGCAGCATTACCGTTCTATTCAAAGGGCAGAAGCTGAACATTGGCCTGAACCTCAAGTTCGAGGCCAAGAGCCGCAAGGTGCTTGGCTACTCGCGCCGCACGCACCTCGGCTGGGAATTCAGTGCGCGAGCCGTGCTTCTAATCAAGGATGTGCTAGACCAATTCCCCGAGCTCAAGTCTGCCCTAGCGAGGCGCCTTGGCGACGGTGAGTTTTACAAGGCTGAGGATGTCTTCCCCCGCGATACAGACAAACGCATCGCGGCTGTGCGTGCGTGGCAGAAAGAGCACGGTTTACGTGATCTCGAGGACGTGCCACTCTATGTGGACCGCCTAGAGCGCCCCATCATTTCGACGCTTGAGTCGGCTGTGTCGATCCTGGCGAACCGCCGACTAGAAAGCAGTGGTGCGATCAAACGGCAGATTCTACGCGGACTCCCTCGTGGCGCATTGCTGAAGCCAGAGCAGGCCCGCTACCGTGTGCCAGAGCAGACGTTTGAGCTCGGCGACCGCGTGATCAATGTGCTCGACTTCGGCTCCATTCCCCTTGCGGCCAAGGGCACCGTCGTCGGCATCGGCGCCAAGAGCATCGATGTTGTGTTTGATGCGCCGTTCCTCACAGGCCACTCCCTCGGTGGCATCTGCTCGCCGTACCGTGGTGCGACGCTTGGTCTCGCGTCTGTTCTGAACCTCAGCACGCCTCAGATTGCAACACGCTGGGGCGAGCAGAACGAAGGCCAGGCTGATCTTACGCCTTTGCAGCGCACACTCAAAGCACAGATCCACCAGCAGATGACGTCGCCAGCTCCCTCGAAAGGCTCCTTGTTCTACCAACCTGCTCCGCCACACGCCCAGTCGAAGCCAACGGCTTCTGGGCATGTGTCCCGAGCATCGCGGTCGCGCGCTGGCATTGGGGCCTCCTCTGCGACAACGACAACGACCTTGTCGTCGAAACAAGGGGTTTCTGCTGCAACGTCGCATCTCGCGAGTCTCTCCATCAGACCACCAGCTCCTGCCTCGAATGCATGGCAACGACCACCACCAAGACCTGCCGTTCCTCGGTCTCATGCTCCTGATGCGGCGCCATCGACGAAAGACGGCACTCGAACCACACCTGGGCAGACGACTCGTCCTGCGACGAGGGGTCCCTCTGTTCGACCTCCTGCTGGTCCTAGGCCTCCTCGCCCACATGCGCCGAGGCCCCCCAAGGCAGGCAGTGGCCCTAAAGGTTCGTCTGGCACATCAAATCAGCCTGGGCAGCCGGTGCCGCGACCACCAAAAACCCAAAACAAAGGTCCCTCGCAGCGACCACCCAGAGGACCCAAGGGGGCAGCTCGCAAGCCTCCGAACGCTGGACCCTAAAGTTCCGGCGCTCATCGGGACGCTTGAGCGTTGTCACAGAGCAACAACACACATCACTGCAGCGCCCCAGCACAAGAGGCTATGACGAGCAACGGCCGCTTTCCTAATGTTAGCTAGCAACCAGGCACAGTGAGCAAGTTGGAGTTCATATTCACGACGGGTGTATACTTGTCTTATGGCTCGGCCGTACGACTCCTGGTTGTATGGCATCGCATCCTTTCATGACGTCTGTGGAGATGTACTATTTGGCAGGCGTCCGAAGCGTTCTTTTGCACCATCGCACAATCGATACGCAGGCTTGTAGCTATTCGTCGAGATATCAAGTAGCTCAGGGTTGGGTATTGTATTGAAACGATTGCCCAGCGACGTGTAGCCATAGTCGTACAGAATACAGTAGGGCACGCCGACGTCCTGACCTGCCACACATGGTGGAACAACTTCACGTTCATTTGCGCAAAGGACAGGGCATCGGAGAAATGACCAGATATCCGTATAGTTCCAGTCAAGAATGGGATGTACTCGCATTATTGGTGGCCAACTAGGGTCGCACGGCGAGCGCACTTGCAGCGATGAGCCATGTGGGTCATCATGCCGGATTCCAATAAACATAGCTTGTACGCCTTCTCCTGCCTTTCCATTTATATAAGTTCCCAGTGCGCTTGAAAGTGCACCGTGCGCCGTCTGAAGCTGTAGATTGTACCCTGTCCTTTGCGACGAAGCATACGATATAAATGCTTCAACCTCGGGAAACGGATCCTTGCAAGCCACATATAAGGATCGGATGGGAGGTAGAAGCTTATGATCTTTCTGCACGTTCAGAAACTTCCTTAGTGCTGCGCAGAGAATATGTGCCAGCACCGTACAATCCTTGCCGCCATTGAAGCTCAATGCACAACCATTCACGCCATAATCATGCAGCGCCGACTCACACGCCTCCAGTGCACTAGCCACTTTCTCTGCCAGGACTGGATATTTAGCACGAATAGCTGGATTTCGCACTAGTTCATATGTCGCATCGATGGATTGTACCCATCGTGCCATAGACTCATCCGCCATTGGCGTCGTCATTGCCTCGGACCGTGCGCGTTGATACCCTGTTAACGTGGGACCGCCATCCTCATACAATACCTATTAGGTCAATATAGCTGTCGCAGTCCAATTGGCAACGCCATCGACGGCTTGGCGTAGTCGCAATTTTCTGCTCGGCCGATGTGGAGGAATGAGATTTGTCATTTCGTCCTCGTCCGTACCTGCGCTGTTGTGTTAACGTCCAGAGTATGACGGGTCGTCCTGGTTGCGTGCGCGTCCGCGTGAGCACCAAGGAACCTCTTCCGACAGCTCAATTCTGGATAGCAGTGAAAGAGAACTATGATCTTGGAATGCTTCGGACACATGTGGCGCGCACGCTTGAATCCCACTATGATACTGTTGTGGATCCTGCCACTCTGAACGTCGCAATCCATGACTTTGACCTGTGTGACGATGTTGGCCAAATACTTCAGGAAGGCGATCTTATTACGTATGTTTTTGGATAGTATCCGGCTTACATACAGTGTTTCAAATTTGAAGCGACGAAAAACGTTGGTTCAAGAATATGAGACTTCAGGTCCCACCAAGCCTGTGGTGGACCCAGAAACGGAACGTGCTATCATGGCAGAAGCTAACAGGATGACGCGTCTCATGCGCTCCCAGCATCATCAGGCACCTTTGATGAAAAAGACGCTTGGAACGAAGCGCAAGCTATCCACGCCTATGACGTCGACGTTTACGCACCGAACGCAGCGTCCCCAACTGGTCCATGACATTTTGGACGATGTGGAGCAAGCTGATCTGAACGACGAGCTGAATGAAATTGATGACGTCGATGAAAATGACTATGTTGACGAGAATGACTATGACGATGTTGTCGGTGATTCTCCATCGGTAGGTAATGAACTATTCAGAAACGAAGACAACGGACAAGAGCAAGGCCAAGTTTGTTCAAAAGACAGCGCTACAGTGGAAAATCCTATTGCTTCTAAATCAGAATCAAGGTCAGATTCTGGCTCGGACTCGTCAGACTCAAACTCGGATTCAGACGCCAGTTCCGAATCAGACTCCTCAGACTCAAGCTCGGATTCAGACGCCAGTTCCGATTCAGACTCTTCAGACTCAAGCTCGGATTCAGACGCCAATTCCGAATCAGACTCCTCAGACTCAAGCTCGGATTCAGACGCCAGTTCCGATTCAGACTCCTCAGACTCAAGCTCGGATTCAGACTCCAGTTCCGATTCAGACTCAAACTCTGACGCTTACAATGGTGATAACATCAAAATTAATGAAACCTCGTCCAGCAAGTATCCCTTACCTGCGTCGTCGTCATCTTCGCCGCCGTCATCTGAGCCAGTGTCCAAGCCTGAAGGTGGTTATGATAATGATAATTTTCAACACAGTCAAAGTCCTGCTTTTACGACACAAGTGCGTGCCCTTTCCGACTCCCAATCATGGGTACCTCCTGGCCAAGGCAAGGACCGTACACGCCATAAAAATCAGAAACGACGTGAGCGGCGCCGAGCGGCGCGTGAAGCCCAAAATTCAAAGTCTTCCGTCGAAGCACTGGTCTCAGAACATCCGTTGGCAAGTGTTGATCCTATGGTGCACGGAAAGTTGCCTCCAGGGGGTGGATCCCTTGATATTGAGCCATCTACTCCTTCACCGGCTCCTAAGTCATCATCCCCTGTGGAAGTAGTGTCTTCCCTTGAGAATATCGCGCAACGAATGCTTTCACGCACGACGGTTGGGCATCGAAAGCGCCGAAAACGGAGTCAAGCGAACGCCATGGCACCCCCTTCGACACCCGTATTTGCGAAAGCTTCAGATCTTATCCAAACAACACATTTGAACCGACCTACTGAACGGATTCCATACCCCTCAAAATTACCGTCTGACGAATTCCCTTCAAATATGACCATCAGCAGTATTGATTGTGAGTCATGGTACGATCAGCAATGGTACGACGAAGAACAAGAATCCGAGGACGTGGATGAATCGACGCGTGCCTACATAAACATGCAGCGGCAAGTGCATGCATCTCTAGCTGAGGAAAAGCGCCTCGAAGAAGAGCAGGTTCGATTCTACCAAGATGATACTCACATCGGAGAACAAGAGCCCCTTCGAGAAAGTCTTCCGCGTGCTTTTGGACGTGCACGTAACGTGGAGGCCCTCGCTCCTGAACTTGACTATGGTACACCCTCTCCACAATCTCTCTCGGTGCATTCTAATGCTTCCCATCCATTCTTTCGGCGGATTGAGTCCATCCGCGCTTCGATTTACGGTTCATGATCCATTCCTTTTGTAGTATACCCTAGTTTGTTGGTTGCATCATCCGGGATCGATCGGATTCTTAGACCCGCAAGCGAGCACTGTCTCCGTTTGTTCGTCTTTGCCTAGCGTGTTTACACGTGACTAAAGTTTTGGGACCCTTCCCCCCTCCTTTTCATCTGCGTGGGCAAATTTAGTGCATGGAGAACTTGACGTCCATAAGCATAATAGAGAGCACGCAAGATGGCGAATCCTCGACAACGTCGCAAAATGCGCTCTGGAAAGTACTCAGGTGCAACGAAGAGTGCGAAGCGCGCCCAACAAAAGAGATTGAAGCGAGCTCCAACTGTGATGGGACCTGATGTGTTGCGAGAAAACTGGGACTCAAAATTGACTGTGCGCCAAAAGTATGTTGCATCCTAATGCGGCTAACAAGGACCAGCTACGCAAAATTGGGGCTCCTCCCGACGCTCTCGAAACAGTCTGGTGGACTGGATAGAAATGATCCTTACGCCAGTGTCTCGACGAGTTCTGCATCTGGTATAGCGAACAATGAGCGTGTGGTTGACAAGCCACGGAAAGGCATGGCACGTGTCATCCGTGATGACGACGGTCGTGTAGTGGACATTGTTGAATATGAGGATGAAACTGGAAAACACTCGATGACGCCATGGGGCGAGCAGTTAAATGCCGATGATGATGCACCCGTGTCATCGGAGGGTGCATTACTTCCCCCTCGTCTCAATCAAGGTCGGGACAGCGATACAGTCCAGCGTACGTTTTGGATTTGCTCAATTTGACACACAGAACTTGAAAAAATCGCTGCAGAGAGCCGACCAGTCGAACGGCATACGTCAGTGGCCGAGCATGCATGGCTTCTAGATCTCATCAGTGTGCACGGATCTGACGTGCACGCGATGGCGCGTGATAAACGACGAAATGTCTGGCAAAAAACACCTGGCGAGATCCGCCGTGCGTATGTATTGATCAATCGTGTTGAAATTCTTACAAGCCAACAGGATCCGCAAGGCAAAACTGAGTGATATATAGGATTGATCCATGTAAGACTAGTTGAGAGCAGTATACAGCACGTCAATTAAGGAAATGTTCCGTTTCCCTCCATTGTTTAACCTCCATATTCAATAATTTGGACGCACGTCCGTTTGGTGTCCCTACTACCTCCCCCCGTCGGAGCATCAACATTAATTGCTTTTGTGTGTGTCTAAAGTGGGAGAACAGGGGGTGGTGGGCTTTTGCTGCATATGGGAAATTCTCTCAGCAATACAAGTGACCGGTTAGCGGGCGCTAGTGAGCTGTTGCATGATCCATCTCTGCATTATGAGTGCAGCCTTGGCTCATCGCGCTTCCTACGCGCAATTCGTGCGAAACATGCGCTTGGCTCACTTGTGATCAAGACATTCATTAAACCGGATCCCAACATGCGTCTTCGTGCTTTGATGCACCGTCTAACATGTGCGTGTTCGGATGACTGTGGGAATGCCATACGAGCTGACATCAGTGGAGCGCGAAGCGCTGGACAACGTACCGAATGTGTTCACTACGCAGGAAGTGCTTGAAACTGACGGTGCTGGCTACTTGATTCGCCCATGGATGACCTTCAATCTGTATGATCGTATCAGCACGCGCCCGTTTTTGACGGACATGGAGAAGGTTTGGATCAGCTATCAACTCATCTATGCGATGCATGCGTCTCATGCACAGAATATCGCCCATGGCGACCTAAAATGCGAGAATGTACTTATTACTTCGTCTCTTACGGCTTATGTTACGGACTTTGCCTCATCATTCAAGCCGACATACCTTCCACTTGACGATCCAACGGACTTTTCGCTTTTCTTTGACAGTTCTGGGCGCAGGATCTGCCATATAGCACCAGAGCGCTTCTATGAATCTGTTACTGAATTACCAGCCGGTCCGATTTCCTCACGCACGCAGCCAAAAGACATTGAAAATATGTCCGAGGTGCTCACGTATGAGCCATATTTGGAGATCCTAGGCCTAGGGCGTCCAAATGGACGCATTACAGAGGCGATGGATGTATTTTCTCTTGGCTGTGTACTTGCTGAGCTATGGCGCGATGGATCACCTCTTTTCACGCTCAGTCAAATGTATCGCTATCGCGCAAGACAGTACGATATCAACCCGCTGCTGCAGTCGGTGTCGCATTCTGGTATGCGCGATGTAATCACTAGCATGCTTGCATTGGATCCAGAAAAACGACCAACTTTCAAGCATCTTCTTCGTGATGCGCACGGAATCTTGTTTCCAGAATCTTTCTCAGTCTGTCTGCATTTATATCTAATGGATTTACAGCGGCCTTCGCCAGATATACCTTTACCTCAGCCTCCAAATGAAAATCAAGGGGATCAATTGCGGACGAGGCATTTTTTGGAACCTGATGATCGGATCGAAAAGCTTTATGAAGACTGGGCTACGCTCCAAAAGTTTTTTGGTGCTATACCCTCGATTGAAGGCAATCAGGTCCAACTGCATGTGTCTATTCCAAATGTATCACTTCCTCATCAAGTCGGACGACCACCGTCTTTGTCCGATAACGAGGCACTTCTTGTACTCAATGTTATTCTTGCTAATATTCGTCACTGCCATCGCCCGTCGTCAAAGTGCCATGCACTTGAACTTGTGGTAATTTTGGTATGGGGGTGGCTTAGCGATGAAACACGTTTAGATCGTGTTTTGCCTTACCTTATCGCACTGCTCACTGACAAGCATCCTCGTGTTAGGGCCATGGCTTTGCATGGGATTTCTGTTGTATTTGAATGCATTCATGTGATTTCAGCAGTCAATAAGCGTATCTTGCACGAATTTGTATGGCCACATGTTGTGCCTTTATCGCATGATCCCAGCGTGCATGTCCGCTGCACTCTTGTTTCGTGCCTTGCGCGTATATCGACGAACGCAATGCGACTTTGGCTTACATCGCCGACCGAGTCATTTGATACGGATGTTCTCTCTTTACAGGAGTTTGTGCGTGATCAAATGTATACGCTTGTGCGTGATCCTTCATCGACTGTCAAATGTGTTCTACTTTCACATGCCACGTCGTTGTGCACACTTCTGAATACCAATTGCGTCAAGTCTGTCCTTCTCACGCACATGCTGACTTATCTTAATGATGAAAATACTGATTTACGCATGGCATTTTTTGACGCGGTTGTACCAATTGCCAGGCTTTTGGAATCCGGTACCATCGAGAAATGCATTCATCCCTTCCTTTTACAGGCACTGGGTGATGATGATGTCCGTGTACAGGTTCAAGTTCTTCGTGCAATCCAGCAGCTTATTCCATTGTTTCAGTCATTTATGCCTTGGAAGCTACTAGATCGTACCATTAGTTTGCTGTATCATCCCAATCTATGGGTGCGCGAGGCTAGCATTGGCGTGGTGACCGAGGTATCCAGCTTGATCTCAAACTCTGATCGTTGGCTCCGTCTTTATGCTAGAATTCGCCCATACCTTCGCTGCGATATTACGTCTATTACACCTATTTCTCTTTTGGACCATCTTGCATCTCCATTGTCCTCACATGCTTTACAACAGTGCGTATCAACAATGAAGACGAAGAAAGATGCCACATTTCTTGATCTTTGGTATTCACAGGTTCGCCGTGTGGAAATAAAAGATGGCGTCTCTTCTACTAATATGCGAAAAGACATGGATGACTTGGTTCGTCCGCCTTCAAGTCCACGCTGGATGACACTTGCTTTGCGAATCGAAGAACCACATCCTAACATTTTATCTCGACTTGATGGATGGGGTATTCCGTCTGGTGATATACCGAAACTTGCGGCACTATGGTGGTATGTCGAAATTTTGGCAACGAAAAAAACTCGGCAACAGGCAAAACCAGCACCTCCGAATGTGAAATTATCTGGAATTCGACAACGATCGGTGTTCTTTACCCCACGCATAGCATACCAAGCTTTACCGTCGTCTGATTCCATTCGCACAGCGCAGAAACGGATCCAAGATTTGGCATGCGTTTCAAGTTCCCAGCAGGATTCTAGGGAACCGCAAGAGCAAAACTCAGAGTCTGAGCTAGAGTCTAAGCCACAATTTGAGATATTGAATGAGCCCTGTCTCTTATACACATCTGACGCTGCCGACGAAGGCTTAGGTGTAG
>ERZ1030923.162-NODE-162-length-11088-cov-5.381220_pt1 | contig 11088 bp, 8 predicted proteins | sample MGYA00518601_ERZ1030923 | MGnify/ENA primary metagenome ERZ1030923 (study PRJEB33718, sample SAMN03159691) | human skin metagenome | collected 2014-05-20 | study: EMG produced TPA metagenomics assembly of the PRJNA266117 data set (Human skin bacterial metagenome... | reverse complement strand
AGATGCTCAGGAGTCTCGTGGGCTCGGAGATGTGTATAAGAGACAGATCCAAGACATGCGAGCTGCGCTGTCCTGAGGATCTGGGGAGACGTGGCGGAGCTTTGAACGTAGCATGCCAACTTGCATAATAGCATCGCCTGCCCGTTCAGGGAGCGCAGCCTCAATGCACTGGCGCATCTTACGCGCTAAACGAGGGCCACGGCCGCCCGTAGAGACCATGACCTGCAATGGACCACGACGGATCATGGAGCCAAAGTAAAAATCGCACTCTGGTGGCACGTCTGCGACATTTACGGGGATGCGGCGTTCCCGACACCATTGACAGACGCCATGACTAAGCTGAGCATCATCAATCGCTGTGAGCACCATGGTATAGTCGCTTCCATCGTCTTGCACAAGCTGTGATGTATCTTTGTACAAAGCGGGAATATATCGCTGGATGACCCCTGTCTTGATCCACGTTTCTACATCTGGATGCAGTCCATCGCGTGGTGCTAGCAGTGTGATATGCGCATCAGCACTCTTCAGATGCACGATACGACTTGCCGCTACTTCACCACCGCCAATCAGTAGCACAGGCTTTCCGCAGAGTTGCCATGCAATACAAAGGCCACCCCCTGGCGTTGGCTGGAGCGTTTCTTGCGGCATGCCGAATTCAGATCAGATCACAGCGTATAGTTGGGTAGGGTCCGACAGTATCGTTCCCCGCCGAGACTGGATGATTCTAATTGGAATCCGATGATAATTTGGTGGCGAACATCTGTGACGTCAAATTTCGCCAAAATTCCGTGCCCAGACCTCCAACTGGGCACACGCTCGCGTAACTTTCCGCACATACACCTGGTCCCTCTGCTCTTGATGGCCGATGCATGGCCTACACGACTAGCATCTGCGACTCAATGGCAGCAAGTCATAGAGGCTGTGCTTCTGCCACTTGCACTAGTTCATGCTCTCCCCGCGCAATACAACCAGCTTGCAAAGGATGCACCAACCGATCCGCACTGGATCTCAACATGGTGGAGCACGTGCCAACATACCCTGTTGACAGTCACGCTTGTAACATGGGCGCCTGGCTTGCATGAACACAATCTGTATGAAACGGTGCTAGATGGTTGGTTTATAACAAGCAATGCTTCCACAGTATGGGTGTACACGTTGCAAACTTGCTCGGCCTTGCTGAGAGGTCGAGTTGACTGCCATCCCGCCACACTTGATGCCCTGTACTATGTGCTGACACGTCTCGATTCATCGACTTTACTGCGCCACATGCTCGAAGCAGTGCATAGTGAGCCACACGCCGCTCGTCGCGACATATTGTGGGATGACGCAGTGGCGAATGTCTCTGCGTTACCGACGCGCGTAGCGAACGTGTTTGGACCGCATCGTGATCGAAAGTCACTTTTGGACATGTATGGCACATGGCTTGGTGACATGTCAGCAGGCATCCATGACGCGATTGAAATCGATCCCTCTCGCATTGCGCGTCTTCTCACGCGCTTCGCACGCACCGGCGCACTCTTGCAGCGCGTACCTCCTACGTGGTGGGACCAAATGCTGCCCCACATTCAGTCCTCGCTGGAGTCAACAACGACAATAGCATCACATGCGAAAAACGCATGGCATGCCATGTATGATGCGTGCGACCCGTCGACGCAAGAAGTCCTTGCACTCTCTCTGGCGTATGCACTGAATGCGCGCTTGAACTCGACGTCATATGCGTGGCCTGTGGCCCAGCAGGAAAGGGCTCCTGGCACTGAAGGACGTGCCTTTCTTACCACAGAGGCGTGGCGCTGGGCCTATACAGCGTATCTGGTCTTGCAGACTGTCTTGGGGACTGCTGAAGCGCCACGCCTGCCTCTCGTTCATGTCGATAAAGCGCATGCTCACACTGAATGGACACCGCTTTTCTCGATTGCATTGGCAGCGTGGGCCTGTGATGCAGATGCTCGCACTAGCTTGCAAGAGCTCATCCACGTTTGGAGTCATCCCAAACATATTGCGCATGCCTCTTATACCCATGCACAAAGTATCACATTGATGGTCCTCATGGCAATACGCATTACGCACGAAAATAAGACTGCACTTACCACTCATGCCCAATCGATGGAGTTTCTTCAGGGTGTTTCTGCATATCTAGAGCATACAGATGCGCGAATCCGGCGTCTTGGCATGCTTGTTGCGGAGATCTTGAGCCAAGCTACCAATGAAGCCCCACTAAAGTTCCCCGCTGAAGTGTGGGATGGCAGGGGCGATGGACGAGGTGTTTGCCGTGTCTTGCGAGCAGCCTACGAGCGCCAGGGGCCCTTTTGGCCTGACACTCGTCCATTTCCGTGGCGCGATGAATCGACGCGTTTGCTGGAGCAAATGCAGTCCTTGAGCACTAAAGGTACAAACGCGTTTGCCCAACGCATTGCGGCAGAAGAAGCGCCTCGTCCTAGACGACGGTCCTCGCCACCGACGCTCCGCTTGCCGCGCCGAGTGCCTGCGCGTGTGCTAATCGAGGAAGTGCATTCACAAGAAGGTGCGCGTGCGTCCCCACGTACGGAGCGAAATGCATCGTCTTTGAACGGATTGTACATCTATGATGAAGAATCGTCCGACTCGGATGCGTCCGATGTAGGTGCGGACATGAGCGCCCGCGTTGACAGTGGCGTTCGCACAGGTGATGCGGTCGAAGAAGAAGATCCCTATGATCCGCAAGACTCTTCGACTATGCTGGGCGATGCACTTCGAAAAAAGCCGCGTGTCCCCGTTTATATCTACGAGCTAGCGCCTCTGGCACGCGAACGTGACTATGAAGCGAACAAATGTGTACTCAAACACGCCGAGTCGCTAATCAGGCGCAAAACTGGCTGGGGCTACGAAATTGCAGAACATGCGGTGGACTTGGCCACCGCACTAGCGTCGATGCAAGATACGTATGAACTACGAGACTTTGATTTAAAACGCACACGTGCGCTCAGCGCTTTGTGCGTTGCCGCGCCTATGCCGGTGGTCGATGCTCTGTACGAACAGTTCTTCTCCCCCCACTATTCTCTGGCGCAGCGGCTGTCGATGCTGCGAGCTGTCGCTGCTGCCGCCATGGAATTGAGTCGTGATGGCAGCAGCTCTGGTTCTGCGGCAACAGCTCCCCTTCCAGACACCACAGAAATGGCTGGCCGCCTCGTGGGGGCAGCCATGTCAAGAATGCAGCAGACTGGTGAGGCGCGGATTGCAGCGTCCTACGCATCTGATATGGCGCGAGTCCGGTCTGCATCGATGAAGGACGTTCCGTTCGCACCCGCATGGAGTGTGCGCCCCACGGTGCCATTTACGGCCGTCGCATCCTCTTCATTCATCTTCCCGTTGATTCGCCGCTTGGATCATGCCCGCCAGACAGCTTCGCGGATGTATGCAGGCAGCGATACGACTCTTACACCCAATTCCACGAGTGCAGTACTTTACACACTCTGTGTGTTGTGTTGGTGCGGACGAAATGCCGCCTTTTTCCCAACGCGCGCATTACCAGAAGTACTGGGCGTCGTGGACGTATGGAGTTCTGATTCCTCAAATCATGCGGACGTCTGGACTGCCTCCATGGCCCTGGCTTTGGTCCTACTGGATATCGCCGTTGAGCACGATGGCGGACTGCATCTTGTTCGCTCCCATGCACCCATGTTGTTACGCCTCCAAGCAGTGGCGCAAGCTTCATTAGATACATCACCGCAAGCAGCTGCGGTCGTCCTTTGCATTACAGACATGCAGGAGCGAACACGAGGTGCATTTCTTCGTACATAAGTGAAATAGCGTAGCTGTGTAGACAATAGAAAACGAGAGAAGAGGGAAGAGTGTGAATAATTGGAAAATCCACGAGAATCACGCCAACATTTTGCACAGGCAGATATTGGCGAATGCTTGAAAAACAGAAGAGTCACTCTTATGGATGATGAACCGTCTCGATGGGATCACAAAGATGGGAATCGATTAGAATGTGACATGGTGTGGAAGAACAAGCGCACTCGAACCAAAATCATCCATACACACTAACAAAATAAGTTACACGAGAGGGATAGATGGGGGCGGGGAGGCCAAGACCGAAATCAACGGGCATGGAGAGCGCAAGGAATGATGAATCACCAACGACCAACTCACACAAGACGGGGCCTCTTGTTCGCATCAGTATCAAGGCCGTGCGATCCAAGCATGCTCGTATGATCAAGACCTGTGCCAGGTGCGCCATGCGCAACATGACTCTGGTCCAATGAGACGCCCAAATCTGGGCCGGCATGTGTGCCATCGTTGGAATCGGTTTGGAACGGTGGCTGTCCAGGGAAGCGCTGAGCAGGATAGTGATGCGTGCCACCGGCCGCACCTGGTGCTCCTGCATGTTTTTCACTAGCTCCCGCTGAGCTGTTGGCTTCTGCCATTCCGAGCTGGGCACGCAACCGTTCGACCTCGCGCCGACTCTCGTCCAGCGACATACTAAGGTCGTTCATGGCCTGGTCCATCAACAGCTTTTCCAAAGTCCATTTCTCAATATTACTCGCCTCATTGTTCTTGAGATCCTGGATATATCTCACGGCAGCAATGATGATCGATCCTTTGTTCGTGTTTTTGACGTCGCACCCTGGCACAATCTGCGAGAGCTGAACAATGCCGTCGTTGATGGCTGAGCGACGCCGACGCTCTACCTCTTTGTGATTGTCTTTGCGCTGTCGGTCAAGCTCAGGACCTTTGCGTTTGTATCGCGCGCTGTTTAAGGTGTGATCATTGACAAACTTTGCGTCCATGCCAGTGGCATCTGCACCAAGAGTCCCGTCCCTTTGGCCTAGTGCATGAGCTTGGGATTGAGGCGGCAGCTGACGACCTGCCAGAGTGCCCATTGCTGCCAGGGCGGCCGCAGTCGCTGCTGATTCATGTGCAGCAGATGTGGCATTCTTGTGCGCCTGACTGTGAACGTGGCGCTGATGATGCATGTCATGTTCCATCCCTGGCGGCGGAGGTGCATCGCCCAGGTGAGTCGGAGGGTCGGAAAGAGCCGTTCCAGCCGTGATCTCCTCGTCGGTCGGAATGACTGGTGGATTCGTACGCTTGAACGAAGACGCAAACGACGTCAAGGTCGAGGCTGCTTGCCCTAAGCCTGGAGGAAGATGTGCTAGTGCATTGGCTGTGTCATACTGGTTCGTCCCATAGCCATGCTGGTCACTGCTGTCTGTGGCACGCGCAGCAGCGACGATACTTTCTAGCTGTTCCTGATTTAGGCCTGCGAGAATTGTGCCGACGTCTTTCTCAATACCAGACTGTCCAGCATTGTGACTGGCGTCGGTTGCAGCCCGTGCTCCCGCGGCATCAGACGTATCGTGTGTCGTTTGCGTCGCATCCGTATAAGCAGCCGGTTGTTCTACATACACGTGCGATGCTTCGCTCGGAGGCGCATGACCTGCTCCGTTCGGCGACGTCATGAGGACTACCAATTTCTAGCAGTGGAGCGCTTCGCGGTGTTGTAACGACGCGTAGCGCGCAACGGCGTGTGGCAAGTCACGGGACACGGAAGGAGAGGGAGGTCACGTTTCGGAGGGACAAGCAGCGGTGTGTTGTACGTGCGTAAATTCATTCATTTTGGGGATTTTTTTTCTGTTTCGCCACCTTGCACCCATGTGCCAGAATCTCGGCCGAACATACGGGACGTGCTTTTACCGCAGCATGCGACAATACTGACAGACCTCCACAGAACACAGTCCGGCAGACGCGGTATGGATGACTATAATTTTGCTGCACGTTGTTAGTGGACTAGAGGAAGGCACTCCAGGTCCACTCACTAGTGAAAAAAGAATAAAGAAGCCTAGGTTCAAAGCGTGAAGTTGTTAAAAAAGAGAGTGAAAAAAAAAGTAGGTTTGGATAATATTTGCAAATATCATATATAGATTCCCAATTCTTGCACGTAGAACACACGAAAGGCCAAGTTTGAGTGGGACCTACGGCCGAGTGTCTTCTTCGGGGCGCCCGTCAAGAGTTCTGCCGTCAGCTTTTCGTTTCTGCACCACAACGACTAGCCATGGTACGTGTGAACAGAAAGTGAACGTGTGTATGATAGACTAACTAGCATGCTAGTCTGACAACGAGGCTGAGAACGTCAACTTCGAGACCGCTCACGCTGGAGCTTCGGTTACCTACCCTCAGCAGTGCTCGGCTCTCCGCAAGAACGGTCACGTTGTGATCAAGGGCCGTCCTTGCAAGATCGTCGACATGTCGACCTCGAAGACCGGCAAGCACGGACACGCAAAGGTTCACCTGGTTGCCATTGACATCTTCACTGGCCGCAAGTACGAAGACATTTCGCCATCGACGCACAACATGGACGTGCCGAACGTGACTCGTCGTGAGTACCAGCTGATCAACATCGACGACGGCTACCTCAACCTGATGTCGAACGACGGCTCGTCGAAGGATGATGTGAAGATGCCTGAGGGCGAGCTTGGTGACCAGATTACCAACGACTTTGAAGATGGCAAGGACCTCATGGTCACCATCGTTGCTGCCATGAACGAGGAGCACTGCCTCGCCTACAAGGAGGCTCCTCAGGGCAAGTAAAAGCCATATTTTTGAGATGGCAATAGATGCGGGCTAGATTCTACATGATAGACGGTGTTTGTGCTCTATGGCCGTGGGGATGAACATTTTTGTCCTCTTTTTTTTTTCTTTTTCATTGTCTTGTAGCATTGTAGCATCGACGACATGGAACTGGCTCGATTCCAAGCCCTGATTACTCGTTATCCGAGGTCGACGGTGTTGATAAGTTTTTCCTTGAACAATAAAGAACGACATAAAATGAGCGTGCCTCTACACAAATATCAATACGAGTCCGAATAGCACATCTCTAGCATATAGTGCATTCTTTATCATGTTTCGGGTGGTATCCCATTTCGCTGAAAGTTTGTGGGCCTTTGCTTGGACGTGATGTGGCTGTTGGTGTCGGCAGCATGCCATGCGAAGTAGCGCCTGAGGTTCGTGAGTGCGCCGGCACGGGCGTCGTGCGTCGTCGCTGGGCACTAGCCTCAGCCATAAGCATTGTCCGTCGCCGTGCAAGTTCAGTGCCACTGCTTCCGCTACTGCCAGAAGGGCCAGAACCAGTCGGCTCGGCGCCACCGTTATGCTGACTTCCACCTGAGACTTTGCGTGCTCGTTGGTGTGCCGAATACAAGCGTTCATGTAGATGCGCTTGATGCTGCGCACGAGACAGTGCCTCCGACTGCGACGCCTGCAAAGCAGCAAGGCGCTCAGCAGCGTCTGAATTGCCCTGCGCTGACGCTTTCCCGTACCAAATACGAGCTGCCTCCAAGTCGATTGGCACGCCAATCCCGACCTCGAGGTAGTAGCCCATTGCGAATTCAGCCGTTGGCAGATGGTGTTTGGCTGCACGTTCAGCAAAGGTCCATGCAAGTGACTCATTTTTATCGAAACAGCCTTCAGCACCGCACAGGAACCATTTGCTGAGAGCCATATCGGCCTCCGGCTCGCCACCCTGACTAGCCGCACTATAGTACTGCACACTCATCAACGGGTCGAATGGGAAACTGAGTTGGGCATGTTCATAGCACCAGCCACACTTGGACTGCGCTGCTGGCAAGTTGAGATATGCTGCTCGTTGCAGGTACTCGCGGCCGAGCGGCATAAGTGACGCGCGTGTTGGGGATGGATTGTCTGGCGTAGCAAACGCCTCGATGGGTATCGGTATGGTCGAAAGTTCCCCGGCCAAGATGAGTCCATAGACATACGCAGGATGGGGAGTATCAACAGTGGATGCATCTGCTGATGCTTGCAGTAATGAGATGCCCTCATGTAAGTCTTGTGGCACCTCGAGTTGACCCATGACTTTAGCCATGCCCATCCTATACATGCATCCGACGTCACTTCGCTGTACGCCACGACCGTAAGCCGTGCGGGCGCGTGCAATGTCACCAAGCGTCTCATAGTCGCGGCCAATGCGAAACCAGCTAGGTGCCCAGCCCATGCGTGCGGAACGTTCAAAGTCACTAAAGGCAGAACGAAGATCCTTCGCGACATACGCTGGAAATGCACCACTTGCCAACAAATCGCCTCGCGCATACAATGCCTCTGCCTTGGGCTGCGGATGTGATGCACACTGCACGATTTGCGTAATAGCCTCTTCAATCCATGTCGTCACAGGGTCCTCAAGCTCCGTGCCACTAATCCGCATGCGCTCAACGTACTTGAGCACCTGGACAGCCCAACGAAGCTTATCGAGGTCGTTGTCCGACTCGTTGACTCGCAGTCGCTGTTGTTCAAGTGACTGAACATCGGGCAAAGACACACGAATCGCAGGTAGCATGGGTGTTGAATGGGCAGCACTCGTATTAGCGGGTTTAGTGACAAGCGAGTGTTGAGCTTGTGATGCGGCGGCCTTCGTCGCCATTTGCATTCGAGCATGCTGTAGTTCGGAGGCGCGAGCTTCAGCTGTGTCTCTTTCGGAAGTAGATGCTTGCGCTGCATGTGCGGCTCGTTCCTCTGCTTCGGCTCTTGCCTCGGCTTCGGCCTTGGCTCGTTCTTGCACTGCACGCGCTTTAGCTTCCGCTTCGACATGTGCTTGTGCTCGTGCTTGTGCGTGTGCTTGTTCAGACGCGAACAGAGGTCGGTCTGAGTGTGTCCGTCCCATAGGTGTGGCACCGAATGACTGCCGTATGGCTGCAGGGTCCTGTGTTGGTCGATATGCAGGTTGTGTGCTCAGTGGCTGATGACTTTTCGGGCGGCGGAGTGGACGGCGCTCTGGCGAATCGTGCTTATGCGCCGGACCTGTCACAGGACTTGCATCCCCAACGGTGAAAATGGCCTCTGCTTGATCGAGATCATCGTGCGACATGGAATGCGGCAGGTTCGCCGCGCCTCCCTCGGCATCTGAGGATGGTGCAGACATAAAGGCAGGGCGAGGGGCCATAGATATTCGATTTCTGGCAGCATTGTGTGGTGCTTCGGGTATGCGTGAAGGCATGGGCGGGTAGGCCGAGTCACGTCCAAACCCTGACGGTAGATCTGGCAGGTTCGACATGATGACAGCGATATCACCAGAGGATTCAGATGGGAACCGCCAAAAATGAGACTCGCTTAGCAGTCAGCCCTCCATTGTGTCAAATGTGTTGTTGATTTGGCTCAGCCACCCGGCGGGGTTGCACGACACAATTAGTCAATAGCCGAAAAAGGCCCACATTTCCACGTGCCCAGCTACAGATCGTCGTCGATCTGGTCGCAGGTTACAGTGGCGTGCCAAGACCGAGTTGGCGCAATGTGGATCCGTATCTCAATGGTATAGAAGTGCGTTGTAGATACCTGTGACAGGAGAAAGCGTTCGGGAACAGCACACTCGATGCATTTGCTATCTGACAATACGATGGTACTATATTGTTCTACACGATACACAATACGGAACATGCCAATAGCATAGGTCGTGAATGTGCATACTCTATGAGTGCTGTTCCAACACACGCGCATACATTAGCAATGAGGTCATGGGCGTGAGATGTATTAAAGTTGCCGTTACTACTGCGCGAGGCCTGATCTTTTCTACAAGTCTGGTTCGTACTATCTTTCATCGCTGACGGGAATATCCCGTCGTCTCGCATAAGATAGATAGTGTTGTCTATCTGCAGGCGTGGATGGGCCCATGCTTATTTTACAAGTCAAAATTGAAAAAGCATCGTCAGGGAAGTTGGGCGGAAAAAAAGCGCGCCCAGGCGCATCTGAACCACGTGATAGGGTCCAAATTATGTCCGAGGACCTCCGCCACAGACCTGACACGATCACTACGATGAACTCTTCGGATACCAATGTGCCACACAACACGCTACCTAGCTTCCAGCCGCAGGCCCCGATGCGGAACATGAACAAAGATCCGTCAGACATTCCTTTGCTAGGTGGCTCATACAAACTTGTGAAGACGATCGGAGAGGGCGCGTATGGTGTTGTATAGTACGTTGCAGCTGCCGCGGATCGCCGATCGCGGCCCATGGCGCGTCCAGGACTAACAGGATCAGCTCTGCCATTCATGTACCCACATCTACACGGGTGGCAGTGAAGCGGATCTCGCCGTTTGATCACCAAATGTTCTGTCTTCGCACGTTACGTGAGATCCGCCTGCTACGCCATTTCCATCACGAAAACATAATTTCGATCCTCGATATTCTACCCCCCGGGTCGCTGGAGACCTTTACCGAAGTGTACCTTGTGCAAGAGCTGATGGAAACAGATATGCACCGAGTTATTCGGACGCAGGACTTGTCGAATGACCATTTCCAGTATTTCGTGTACCAGATTCTTCGTGGGCTCAAGGCACTGCACTCAGCTGGGGTGCTACACCGTGACTTGAAGCCATCAAATTTGCTGCTGAATGCGAATTGCGATCTGAAAATTTGTGATTTTGGTCTGGCGCGCAGTGCTGAGCAGCCCGAGCCGGAGAGCAAGGCGTTCCTGACAGAGTATGTGGCTACGCGATGGTACCGAGCACCTGAGATTATGCTTTCGTTTAAGGAATACACCAAGGCCATTGATCAGTGGTCTGTGGGATGCATCTTTGCAGAAATGCTCACGGGACGACCGTTGTTCCCAGGACGCGACTACCACCACCAGCTCTCACTCATTCTCGGTGTGCTAGGAACACCGTCCTTGGAAGACTTCTACTCTATTACATCGGCTCGCTCGAGAGAGTATATCCGTTCCTTTCCGTATTGTGAGCGAGCGAACTTTGCGGAGCTGTTTCCGCGCGCAGAGCCACTCGCACTTGACTTGCTTGACAAGCTCTTGACGTTCTCGCCTCAAAAGCGTCTTACTGTGGAAGAGGCACTATCTCATCCGTACTTGGAGCCGTACCATGATCCAAGTGATGAGCCGGGGGCGGAGCCACTGGACCCGAGCTTTTTTGACGCCGACTTTTCGAAGGAGCCGCTTTCTCGTGCCCAACTCAAGGAATTGATCTACCGAGAAATTACGCGCTAAATATCACGAGAGTTCGAGGGCAGGAGCCGGGGTGCAGGAGGATGGTTGGTGGTGGGGCTCGACGGAGCCCCAACGAAAAAGATTCATTCAGCATAAATATAGAAA
>ERZ1030923.161-NODE-161-length-11098-cov-5.637961_pt1 | contig 11098 bp, 5 predicted proteins | sample MGYA00518601_ERZ1030923 | MGnify/ENA primary metagenome ERZ1030923 (study PRJEB33718, sample SAMN03159691) | human skin metagenome | collected 2014-05-20 | study: EMG produced TPA metagenomics assembly of the PRJNA266117 data set (Human skin bacterial metagenome... | reverse complement strand
GAGATGCTCAGGAGTCTCGTGGGCTCGGAGATGTGTATAAGAGACAGGTGCGTGCTCAGTATCTCGTTGTGGGTTGGGGCAACATGGGACTGGACGTGGACTCAGTGCCGATCGCAGAAGCTGCAGCACCTTCAAGCATGGCGGCAACTGAGCCCCCAGCAGATAAAATTGCGCAGTTAGATCGAGATGCGTCCAGTGTGGCACCTATGAACACAGACTCATCAAGAGAGACGATGCCAACGTCGCCTCGTGCTTTGGAACCTGCTCAGGTAACACCGTTGAGTTCAGACGTGGCTTACGAAGGCCTGGTGCAGGGGAAAGATCCATCTGATGATTCAATAATCGCCGCGACGCCTCTGCAGCGAACGTTCTCGACGGTGGCACCGACAATGACAACTCAGCCAAATCGACTGCAGCTGATCGATGAAGATCAGCGGTTCCATGGGACCGAGTTCAATGACCACCTCAAGCAGTGGGGCTTGTCAGATGCAGGGTTCGGGTATGATATTTGCGCAGTGCTTGGCTCACAATCGACTGGCAAATCTACGCTGCTCAACCGGCTGTTTGGCACGAACTTTGACGTGATGGATGAGCGCGCACGACAACAGACAACCAAAGGTATTTGGCTGTGCCGTGGAATGGACCGGAATGTACTCGTGATGGATGTGGAAGGGACAGACGGACGTGAGCGTGGCGAGGACCAAGACTTTGAGCGCAAGTCGGCTCTGTTCTCGCTTGCTACAGCGGAATGCTTGATTGTAAACATGTGGGAGAACCAAGTGGGTCTGTTCCAGGGGGCGAACATGGCGCTGCTGAAGACTGTGCTGGACGTGAATCTGTCGCTCTTTCAGGCGGGACGCGCGCGTGCGGGAAGTGCGAAGGAAAAGACTCTGTTGTTGTTCGTGATCCGAGACTTTATCGGCACGACGCCCCTCGCGAATCTGGAGGCCACGATTCGTACGGACCTGCAGCGTATTTGGGCCAGCCTGACAAAGCCGGAATCACTCGTGCATGCGGAGCTAGGCGACTTTTTCGACCTCGGATTTGCAACACTTCCACACAAAGTGCTCCAAGCCAAGGAGTTTGATGCTGATATTTTGAAGCTGCAACGCCGCTTTATTGATCGCAGTGATGAAAGTTACGTATTCAAAACTGAGTACCACAAACGCATCCCAATTGATGGACTGCCACATTACCTGGAGGGCGTATGGGAGCAGATTGTGCAGAATAAAGACTTGGATCTTCCGACGCAGCAGGAACTACTAGCACAATTCCGATGCGATGAAATTGCAACGACGGCCTCCCTTGCGTTTTCAAGCGCTATGTCAGCGCTGCGTGCCGAGCTGGATGCCGGACATGTGCTGGAAAGTCTTGGCAACGACATGGCAAGGCACCGCAGCGAAGCGTTGGCCATGTTTGACAAGGACGCAAGTCGGTATCACCAGGTTGTGTATGCACGGAAGCGAGAAGATCTGTTGGTGAAGCTGAATGCAGCGCTCCTGCCGTTTTTCTTGTGCCAGCTGAAGAACTTGCACAACGAGCTGACGGATCAATGCAAGCGGGTAATCCAAGAAGGCACAAAACAGCCGGCGTACAACTTTGGCCTGCTTGTCGAGGAGGGCATCACGAAAGCGATGCGTGCCTTTGACGACGAGACGGCGCGACTTGTGTTGCCGGAGACCGACTGGAAAGTGGATGACGAGCGCGCACAGCTGCTGGATGAGCTACACACGCTGGCTCGGACTTTGCGCGCGAATGAGACTCGGAAGCTGTCGATTCAACTTGAAAAGGACATGCGGCGCCAACTTGCGGATCCTGTTGAGCTTGCTCTCTCCCAGCCCGATGTCAGCATGTGGAACAATGTGCTTAGTGCGTTCCACCGAGTCAATGAACAAGTTGCCAACATGTACCGCACGCGAGCTGCGAGTCTGAATACAACGCCAGACGAAGACACGACTGCAGTGGCGCAGCTGCAGCAAGCGTCATGGCGACTGCTGCTAGAAAAGGTGCATGAGCAGACGTCTGAAGCAGTGCTGGCATCAAGGCTGCGTGGCTACTTTGAGGACCGCTTCCGCTACGATGCAGGAGGAGTGCCGCGAGTCTGGAAGCCATCCGATGACATTGACGACATCTTTGTCAAGTCACGCGATGCGACGCTTGCACTGATCCCGCTGTATGCAACGATCCAGCCTGACGATCCGAGTCTACAGATGTCGGTCGTGTCGCTGGTTGGAGCGCCTGAAGAGTCACTCGAAACGCCCAGTTACGACGAGGCACGTCATGTTCTGTCGGAGCGAAAGTGTGCTGAGATAGGCCAGCGATTCCGCCGCGAAGCAGACGCGGCTTACGTCGAGGCGAAGCGCGGCACAGTGTCGAGCATGTCGCAAGTGCCTATATGGATGTATGGGGTTTTGGTCGTGTTGGGATGGAATGAGGCCATGGCTGTGCTGCGGAACCCTGTGTACTTTACCTTGCTGTGCATGGTGCTTGCCACGGCCTACGTGATATGGCGCCTGAACCTTGGTACACCGGTGCTTGCTTTGGCAAGCGGCATGACTCGCGAGTTACGTGCGTTTGGCGAGGAGCAATTGCGGACATATCTGGACGGAACGCCGCCGTCAGCAAATAGAGCCCGAGAGTACCGCGCACCAAGTGGCTCGACTGCCCATGTGTCTGAAAAGACACCACACAGACCTTTGACTACGTCTGGGGCGGCAGAGGCGGACACCGTAGAGGATTCGCACCCTCGATTGCCGGCCTCTTTCTAGACGGCTGTGGACCGTCTGACTGCATGGCCATGGGCCGGCCAAAAAGAGTATGCACAAGCTCGGGAGTATGTGTGTATTGCATAGAGATTTGTAGTCACTGCTTATATATATGACGAACCCATTCGACATTCATCCCCATCGCCGCGCTCTGAAAGGAAGAATAGGGGGGCTTCTTTGTGGTGGCCTTGCAACATGGCCTATATGAATACGCAATTCCAACCAAATGGCACGACTGAACGCGTGTGCACGAGACACAAAAAGTCATGGACACAAATATCTAGAACCCCTATGGCATGAAGGCTGTGGACCTCGACATAGCCAGGTATACATATATTAGGCGTGAGAAGCATGGTTGCCACGGTGGCCACCACGGCCACGACCGCCACCAGAGCCTCGCTCCTGCGGACGGCGCTTCTCGACAAGGACAGACGCTTCGCCAACACGGACACCACCATGGTTGCTGCTGGCTGAAATGGCACGGCGCGCTGCATCAGCATCTACAAATTCAACAAAGGCAAAGCCCTTCGACATGTTCAAGTGGCATTCCTTCATGGAACCAAATTGAGTCTCGAGAGCCTGGCGAAGATCATCCTGCGACACCTGGGACGTAGGCACGTTCTTCACAAAGACATGGCCATGTTGTTGTTGTTGCTGCTGCTGTGGTTTGCCAGTCTTGCCCGCATGTCCTGGGGCACTTGGCTTGGACTCATTGGGAGTGGTCGCGGCAGCAGAAGCAGCAGGTGTTTCCGATAGTCCGCGTGCCTCTGAGGCCGTGTTGCCCCAGCGATTCGCACCAGAAGCTGCGAGGTTTGCCCAAGTCTTGGGTGCGGCCGGCTTCGGGGGCGCAGTAGATGCCTCGGCAGGCGTCGCCTTAGCCTTGGCTGACGACGCCTTGTTCAACTCGCCCTGAGACTGCGCCGGTGCAGCTGTTGAAGACTCTGTAGCCGAAGCGGTCGCACTGGATGCTGCCTGGGAAGCAGGGTGAGCGGAAGAGGATGTATCCTGCGCTGGAGCGTTCGATGGTGATGAAGCATCTGCCGACTTCTTTTCGTGCGATGAAGAGGTTTCCTTCGAGACAGTAGCATCGCGAGCCGCAGGCGTATCGGCCACACTCACAGAAGGTGTCTCTGACGACTCGACGGCACCCTTGGCAGCACCGGCATCGGCAGTTTGGTTACCCGCGCCGTTGTCCACGTCGTCTTCGTCGTCTTCGTCGACATCTTCGTCATTCAGATAGCGGAAGATATCATTCAGCACATAGAAACCATTCGGCTGCTGTGCCAGGAAGAATGTTTGAGCAAACTTGCGCCATTTCCCGCCTTTGTTGGACATCTCACCTAGGACTTGAATGACGATGCCGCCATCTGCCGACGACTGGCTATCGACATTCGACACATACACCTTGGTATCTTGGAAGCCTAACGATTGGACTTTTTGGTGAATCTCCTGCTGTCCGACACTTGGGTGCACGTCCTCATTTTCGGTGCCATGAACCATGGTGCTCTTCTTGGTGTAGAAGCAATGGAGCCGCGATGGATCCTTGTTCATGAACGTGTAGTACTGCGGCACGAAAAGCCATCCGACTTCGGATGCTTTGTTCGGCACAGTGGAAGAGGCGCCTTGGTTAGGTGCAGTAACCGATTGGGACATGGTGTGCAACGAGACCCAGAATAAATGGTAAGAAAGATGTCAGTCCGCAAGAAGGATCGGTGCTTGCGCTGGGTCGATTCTGGCTTGTGCCTTTAAAAAAAGACCGCCGCCGCCGCCGCCGGCTTTGCCGCCTCCGCAGCGCTTGGCTAGTGCTTTTTCTCGCCCAGCGCGCAAATTCGCACACTAGCCTTAGACTCGCACGTTCCCTCACCCACTCAAAATAGATCACGTGATAACTACTCTCTTCGCCGACCATGTTGCTCACAGTTCTAGGTGCTCCGAGACACGGGGCACGCGCGATGGCCAGCGGCAACGAAGCAACAACGTGGCACGTTATGGTTGAGACTACCTATGCATGAACATACATGGCCATGATGTAAGTGGCTCCTCACACGGTGGCGCAGATTTCGGCGGCCTTTTCCAAAGCGCCTATCATCTTGACACATTCGCGCCGACGAGCAACCACATGGTCGGATTCTTTCATGAGGTCATTCAGGATTTCAGGTTGGTACAATGACTGAAGCAGTTCGCGCTGCATGGAATCTTTCGCGTAGTTCACGAGATTCAGCATGATGGCCTTTGGTACCATATCAATGATGGTGCGCTTCGTAATGTTGTAGTAGGACGAAATCAGCAACTTGATCACGTCCGTTTCGATGGCCTCGCGATCCGTCAATGTGCCCGTTGCCTTGAGACTCGCAGGCGGTGGTTCCATCATGCTCTTCTTGGCCTTGTTTTTGTTCGGGAAGAAGCTGCCGAAGAAGCTTGAGGACGACGACTCCTTGATGTCAACATCAAGGTCCTTGTTGTTGTTCACCACGGACGACGGCACGGCTTTACCGCCGCGAATGTCCGTACCTGTCATCGCCGAAGGTGTTTGCGCAGCCAGGTGACGCTCTGAAACAATGGCGACAGCCTTGTGGCCGGATAGGAAGTCAGGGTGTCCAGTGTTCAAGTAGCATGCCTCAGCCGCAACAAGATCCATCACAAGCTTTGTTGTCGGGCCCATGCAACGTTTAAAGAAGTGGATTACGACCGAGTTGAAGCGCTCGCGCAGGGCAGGGAAGCGGCGGAATGAAGCATTCTTCGCTAGCAGTTGCGAAAGGATGCGAACAAGCTCATCGTACACGAGCGAGCAGCACTTGAGACTTGGCTCCTCGAGACGACGAATCTGCTGCTTCACAATGACCTCAAACGCAGACGTCGTGACGAACAGCGCAGGCGACGAGCCTGACGAGTTGTACAGGATTGTGCGGATATCTGAGTCCTTCACAGCATCGAAGGGATCAATGCTCTTAACACCATTGCTGAACAGCTCGTGGAACACGAAACTAATACGAGCACCGCCTGCCAGCTCACTTACACTCAGGTCATTGCTGTTTCCATCAATGACTTGGCGGAAGTCATTGCTAAAGTCGGTGATGATCGACAAGACAGCATTGCCAGAGCTTGCATCGCCCATAGCGCCGCCCAGCGACGCCAGCTCGACCTCGAACTTTTTCAGCTGCGCTTGGATGCGCGTCTTGATATCAGGCAACGTGTTCCGGATATGATGCATGAGAATGGTGCTTAGCTTGCGAGCTAGGAATGGTGTGCCACAGAACTGAGCCTTCGAGCTGTAGCTGGGGTGGTTCGCAAAGAACTCGTGCTCGGCCTCCAAAGCGGCAGCCACCGATTTCCTCGAGTCAATGTCCCGCTGACCACGGTTCACAACAGGCACATATCCGAGCCGCAGCGGGATCACTCGCCCAGCAAGAATATCGACCACATCTGTGCCAGCGTCCATCAGGTCGACCTTCGTCAGCACACCGACGGTGCGACTGCCATCTGGGTCGACCTCTGACGCAAGCTTGAGACCGTCCGAGTTTGCCAGGTCTGTATTGGCGGCAGTGACAGCGAGGATAATGGCATTGGGCTTCGAAATGTATTTCAGCAGCATGTCGCGAATTTGGCGCTCAATGTCCTTTGGCTGGTCGCCTACTGGATTCTTTGTTAGACCAGGCAGATCCACGAGTGTCAATGTGAGCACATGTGGACTGTAGATACGCAGATTGATCGGCTGGGCGCTGATGCCTGCATTCTTGCCTGTCTTCAGTTCCGTGTCACGAACAATTTCATCACGGATGCGCTGGAAATCATGGATCTTTTCCCCAGGCAGGTGCAGGAATTCACCCCACTCATGTGGGTTTGTCTTGCCTGTAGGCTCGCCGACCTCGCCCGACTCTGGCATGCGATTGATCAGCTGCAGTACCAGCGGTCGGCGAGTGACAATGCCAGTGCCACGCGGCAGAAAGTCGCGTCCAACAATGTTCTCGAGCACACTGCTTTTGCCGGACGACTGGCTGCCTAATACAGTGATCTGAGGAAGATCGATGGGGTTTTGGATACCGACCTAGTGTTTCTGTTAGTAACATGGAAAAAAGCAGTTGCGCGTCCACATACATCATTGAATGCATCTTGAAGCTACAGCGAACGTGAAGCGTTAGTACCGGTATCTTTCTCAAAGGGCTGCGCACACAGAGTAGTCAAAAGGGGCTCATAGGGACACTCTTGTGCTGACACAACGCCATCGCCATGTACATACCTTGTTCACAAGCTCTGCACGCCGACCTCCCGAACAAGGGAGGATGGGGCATCGTTAGTCCACCAAACCTTGGCCTCTCAATTCGCGCACCGCGCACACGTACTGATGAGTGACTGGTCCATGGCTACTACAATAGCAGGGGCTCACGAACCCACAACGTGTCGGTCGTGTCAAAGTATCGTCTTTGACTCTTGCCACCCGTCTCGGCTTGGGCCTCACCCAGCCTGACCGTCGCCACGTAGGAGACAGTGTATTTCCTCGAGGACGGGAAGTATGCATTTAGACTCGCCCTCGGATACCGCCACACCTTGCGCCTGCGAAATTGGCTAGGCCGGCGTGGCCCAAACGCACATGCGCGGCCAATTACGAGGCGATCAAGCCAAACAAGAAGAATCAGTTAGACTCACCTCGTCATCACCACGGTTGGGGAGTAAGTGAACAGCTTAGCTGCTTGACCGACGGCATCCCTGTCGGTCGTTGCGTGCGTCCTTTGACATCTGGCCCAAGCGTTACACACAAACACAAATATACATACAGCAAGACCTAAAGGGTGAGTAGGCACTCATGGTGTCGGTGCATCTTATCGATGCACATTGCCATCCTACTGAGCAGGTGCGTTCTCGTGCGGGCCATACAGTTGATATCGACGCATGGATCGAGGAAGCAGGCAGCGTTCACCTGCACAAGATTTGTGTTATGTCGACAGACATGTGGGATCAGTCCTTAGTGGCCCGGCTCGCAGATGCATACCCAAATAAGATTGTGCCATGCTTCGGCATTCATCCATGGGCTGCTCATACCATCTCAATACAAGATCCGCCGCCAGATCGACGCACACACTACACGAACTTGTTTGGACCCACGCAGGAGGAACAGGCCTGGCTAGAAGCCTTGCCTACACCCGTGTCACTTACACAAGTACTTTCCCTCTTGGAGGCGAACCTAGCGAAATACCCACATGCACTAGTTGGTGAAATTGGAATGGACAGAAGTTTCCGCATCCCCGTCCCGCAAAGTTCACCGCGCGTCTTGACGAAGTGGCAGACGCCTTTTGAGCATCAGCTGGCTGTGCTCGAAGCACAGCTGCGCGTGGCGTGTCAACAGCGGCGGAGCGTTAGTATGCATAGTGTGCGGGCTGCTGGGCCCACAACGGCACTGCTGGAACGCATGTGCACGTACGCAGGCTTTAATGGTATCAGTATTGACCTGCACAGCTGCACGCTAAGTCCCGAGACGATCCGCCAGGTTCAGAAGACGTACAAAAACGTGTACGTGTCGTTTTCCACAGCAGTGAATGGGCGTCAGGCAAGACTGCATGAACAGATCCGCGCTTGTGACCCACACCGTGTGCTATGTGAGTCAGATTGGCATGGATGGGATGAGCTGGCACAGCGAACAAACGAAATCGTCAGTATCATGTCGACTGCGTGGTGCACATCGTCGCAGGCGGCGTCGCTTCTGCCCGGTCTGTCATCTGAAGAGTCGCTGGGTCGCTTGCTTACGCAAAACTTTGAACGATTCTCACACATGTCTTGATCTGTGACTATGTGTATGCGTGTATGTATATATTAGCGGCAATCTCATTTGTAAGAAGTATCAAGTCTAGGAACGACCAAAAGGTCCGTGGCAAAGAAGAAACGAGGGTAAGCTGAGACTCGGGTAAAGAAAAGGAGAGCACATTTGAGAACATAGACAACAAGAAGGAACAATAACTTTCGGATGATCGACATGCGCACGTTAGAGGACTCTCTTGAGATGGGGGGTATAAGAGAGAGACAAAGTGGAAAGAGACGCGAACCAACAGGGAGAAAATAACGCATTCACTCAATGCGCATCATTCGGTGATGCGCTTGACGAGGGTGATTGGCTTTTTGACGCTGCTGAGAGGGCAGTGCGGTGACGAAGCGCCCAGTTGCGCGCATATATACTCGCTTTGAGGAATTTCTTGCTTGCATATTTCTTATACACGAACTGCTCTTCAAAGCCTGGCTCCATAAGCTTCTCAAGAATCAGATTCGCTCCTGGTAACAGCTGCGCCTCTGAAAACCGCGAGTAATATACGAACGCATCGTCCCACAAACCACCGAGCATGCGCTTTGCAAGATACATGCCAATGGCCGCGATCATGCTGGGCCTGACGCGCAGGAAAAGATGATTGAGTAAAGTCACTTCCATCAAACACTTACACAGTGTGCGTGTTTGGATGTCGTAGTCATCAGCCTTCGAGATGCGGCGCACCCACGAGTAAGGCGAACAGTACGGCGACACATTAAAGTCCAGCGTGGAAAGAACGATTCGTTCGCCCTTGAGAATCTCTTCACGAGAGTAGCCGCCATCAGTCATGTACACAAACTCCTCCACACTAGGAGCGAGGATTTCTTCGTACTTGGCGGCAATGAACATGGCTGTCACCCCCACGAGCTGCAGCTTTGCGAGACTCACGATGCGCGCGCTCAGAAAGCGGTCAACAAGATTTACAGCGATCCACAATGTTTCAGGGAGCATGTGGTAGCGCATGTGAACTTGCAGGAGCCAGTCGATGAGCGTCGCACGCATATGCCACTGGATTTCATCTTGGAAATCCATGTAGTTCGGATTCGCCATCGACTCGCGTTCGGTGCATGCCATGTAGTCGAAAATGTCTTGAGCATACTCAGCAACCATCGAGATATCGCGTGCCTCTTCTGTATCGAGACCAAGACGCATCATTTCGTCGTCATGTGCTGCAGCACTAGCAGCCATCTGGCCATGCCGCACGAGATCGCGACGCTCCGACTGAGCAGCAAGCGCCTGAGGCACCAGTACACACATCTCAAACCTGTCACTGATATCAAGGACGCGCCGCTGCTCGATGACTTCCTGATCAAGAGTAAGAGTGACGATGCCAGCGGGATCAAGGTCCATTTCAAGCTCGGCCAAGACTTCGCTGTCATCCGAACGCACACTCACAGACGAGCGGGATTGTGGGAGAATGTCCTCAGGTGTGGTGTCGATTGTAGCAGCGGCGTGCATTGACGTGTCAGTGGCCATAGACACATCGCTTGCGCCGCCCTGACCGTCAGAGCGCACAGGCAGCACAACGGGTAACGCATTAGGAATGGCAGATGGCACATAGGATGTGCGGCTCCCTGGCACTGTCGAAAGGCGACGAAGATTCGCAGACGTGCCTGATAGCCATGTTGCAGCTGGCGCAGAAGCTGGGGCCGAAGCCGGGGCACCGACAGCAGCGGTAGCGGCTGTGGCTGTGGTTGGTACTGGCATTGGGAGTGAAGTCGATGCGTGCGCAGCGTGCGAAGGTGGCGCTGACATTTGTCTGTGATCAGCTGGCTGAGACGGTAGATGTGCATGCGTTTGCGTCGATACATGAGGGTGAGAGGGAAAGTGTGAATAAGACTGCGTCTGAGGCGGCTGCGATTGCGATTGCGATAGTGACTGCGACTGCGACTGCGAAAGAGGAAGCGCTGGCGGATGTGTATGTGATGGCAAAGCTGGTTGAGGCTGTAGCTGCAATGGTGCCTGTGGCTTCGTCTGAGAGGCCTGAGGCGCAACGGGCTCCATCATAGTAAGCCTGCGAGTGATCGGGAATGCAGGCGCAGGTGGTTGGGTAGGAGCTCCAGTGGATACAGGCAATGAGACAGGCACAGGCATAGACACAGGCATGTGCGCTTGAGAAGAAGTAGGCACTGGTGCCGGGGCATGAGCCGGGGCGGGTGCTGGTGCTGGTGCTGGTCCAGCCACAGCGGGAAGAGGAATGGAGCCTGTGGAAGCCTGCTTGGTCAGAGGAGGCTTGAATTGGGGAAGCGATACAGCCGCAGCTGGTGGCTGATTCTGCGAATAAGTGTCCCTATTGCTAACATCGACCAAAGCCGGGCGAGGCGCTCGCTGTACACCCTGGGTTTTGGCAGGGGGCAACTTAAGGGAGGGCTGCTGTGCGGTGAGACGAAGAGGCCGTGCGCCAAATTGACGTGAATGATCCATGGCGTGTACGACGTGAACTAGTGTGACTTGCTTCTTTTAACGAACGGTAGCAACGTCGGCAACAATGGGCACTGACGACACCAATAACAGTGGCGGGAAAAGACACACACACCCACAC
>ERZ1030923.160-NODE-160-length-11163-cov-5.007742_pt1 | contig 11163 bp, 10 predicted proteins | sample MGYA00518601_ERZ1030923 | MGnify/ENA primary metagenome ERZ1030923 (study PRJEB33718, sample SAMN03159691) | human skin metagenome | collected 2014-05-20 | study: EMG produced TPA metagenomics assembly of the PRJNA266117 data set (Human skin bacterial metagenome... | reverse complement strand
TAAGAGACAGGCACATGATCGTGAACTCGGAGTTGGAAATGTCGAGCACGAAATTGACGAGGACTCTGGTACCGAAGACGACGACGACGTCGAGGGGTTGGATGGTGGAAAAGATGTAGGTGATGAAGTCGATGCAGACGAAGGTGGTGACGATGACGATTCTGGTGATGCTATTGAAGACGACTTCTCCGGCATCGAGGATATGGATGATGATGACGAGGTCGAGGATGAAGTTGATGTGGGGGATGATGATGTGGATCTAGAAGGCATTGACGAAGACGACGCTGATGACATCGAGGGGCATGGAGCCGAAGAAGAGGACAAATTCGACGAGGAAGAAGATGCTGGTGATGATGGGGAACAGGTGGCATCGAATTTCCTTCTTCCTACCGTTGAGGAAGAAGAGGAAGAAAAGCGCGCACCTCTCGACTTGCAGCTTGTTCACATGCGCATTCAAGAGGTCGTTAATATTCTCTCGAATCTGCAAACCTTGAGCGAGCCGGGCAAGTCGCGTGCGGATTATATGGATCGACTTTCCAAAGACGTGCAAACATATTACGGATACAATGAGTTTTTGACGGACATGTTCCTCGAGTTATTTTCTCCTGATGAGGCCATTGCATTCTTCGAGGCTAATGAAGTCCCTCGGCCTGTCACAATTCGTACCAATACACTGCGGACACGCCGTCGTGATCTGGCGCAGAAACTCATCAATCGCGGCGTTAGCCTCGAGCCCGTGGGACCATGGAGCAAAGTTGGGTTGCAGGTGTTTGAAAGTTCCGTTCCTATCGGTGCGACGCCCGAATACCTTGTTGGTGAGTATATGCTCCAGGCTGTGTCTTCCTTCTTGCCATGCATGGCGCTCGCACCGCAGCCGCACGAGCGAATTCTTGATATGGCAAGTGCGCCTGGAGGTAAAGTAACATATTTGTCGGCGCTCATGCAGAATACGGGCTGCGTATTTGCAAATGATAGCAACAAAGCACGTATTAAGAGTTTGACGGCCAATATTCATCGCATGGGTTGCCGAAACGTCGTCGTGTGCAATTACGATGGCCGACAGTTCCCGAAAGTCATTGGCGGTTTCGACCGAGTCATGCTTGACTCACCATGCTCTGGCACGGGCGTCATTAGCAAGGATGCCAGTGTCAAGACAAACAAGGTGTGTTGATATGCGCGCGCTCGTGATTGTGCACTAACGCTTGTTTAGACGAAACGCGACTTTATCCTGCTGTCACAGCTGCAAAAACAGCTCATCCTTTGCGCGATTGACAGTGTGAACCCGAGATCTGAGACAGGTGGCTATGTCGTGTACAGTACTTGCTCTGTCATGGTGGAAGAGAATGAGGAAGTGGTCGAGTATGCATTGCGTAAGCGTCCAAACGTGCGCATTGTACCTACGGGCATCGATTTTGGTCGCGACGGTCTCAAGTGTTTCCGCGGAAAGAAGTTCGATGAGCGTATGACGTTTTGCCGACGCATCTTTGTACGTATCTTTCGCACGGCTTGTTTCCGCACATTCGTACATGACTTTACTAACACATGTCTAGCCGCATGTGCACAATATGGATGGTTTCTTCGTTTGCAAGCTTAAAATTGACCCTGTGAATAAGGGCGAGAAACGACGACTCGAGGCGGAAGCTGTGGCCGTGGATCAAGCGGCTGAGTCGAAAGAACCACCGTTGCGTATGCCTACATCATCCGCAAAGTCAAACGTAGAGCCTGAGACGTCGGTCTTTGATGCAGAAGAAGACGATGCCATTATGCAACGATCGCGTGAGCGAATGGCGAAGAAGCGTCGTGCGTGACCACTTTTTATACACGCAACCGTATATGCCCATTCTTAGCATCTTGAATATAATTATCCATAGTGAATGTCGCTTAATGAAACGTCGTCAGCAGCCCGACGTGGGCCGGAACTTCAACACTCACACTTCTTTCGCTATCTACCTACCATGTCGAATCGAAACGCTGTACCATTCGGTTGGCATCTTCAGCGTCCATTTGGGCACGTTTCCGCTTGAAGAAGATTGGACAATCCTGGTTCGAGCAAAGCACATCATGTGCCAGGGAGCCTTGGCACCGTTGACAGCAGGTCCATAATCGACTAAATTCCACCTCCGCCTCGGACGCTCGCTGAACCTTCTCAAAGTACAGTTCTGTCTCGCGTGGTTTGCAATTCGTGCATACAGCTGCTTTTTGATCTTTCAGAGGTGTGCGGCATCCTAAGCATTGAACCGTTTTGACCGCAAACTTCATAAGTGCACCTACATTCGACGTCGCCACCTGCAGCACCCGCGTGTGCTCGCCACTTAGCAAGCTACTTGCGCGAGCGCCGAGAATCGGCTCAAAGATACGCAGCAACGGCTTCGACAGCTGATTGCCCAAATAGTAGCGTGTGTCGATGGGGATGTTGTGTTCAATTGCATACAAGGGATCCTCTGATTTTTCGTATGCAGCACTACCTTTGCTCCCTTTTACGATGACGTATGCGACTCGATCGCCCAGTGCCGGCGCTGAGCCTGGGTCTCGTTTTCGCATCCGCTCTGCCAATTCCACATGCGCTTGCTTCGCAGCATAGTCAGCCTTTGCAAGTGCCTTGGATATCACGAGCTGTGACATGTCAATTTTGTTTTGCAAAAGATCCGAGATCACTTGCTTGGTATAATCTTCCGCGCCTCGCACATCCCGGTCAATGAGCATCTTGCGCAGGCATGTCTCAATCACAGTTCGTACCAATCGACAGTTGTCTCTCCTTACGGTTTCAATGCCTTTCGTGTCCATCTTATCGTAATGTTCAGGCCGTGTCCAGTACAGACCTGCGTATCGTTTCTTATTGATCAACAGGTAAGGGAAATAGATCTTCTCGAACTCGAGTCGGATCGGCTTTACGAACGATTTCGACACAAACTCTGCAGCCTCTGCACCAAGCTGCATGGCCTTTTCTAGCTCCGAAACGCCAAATTTTACCATCACAGAGTCCGTATCACCGTAGATAACAACAGCATCATGCTCGTACCCATTTTTGACCGTGTAGTGTTTCTCCACTTGGCGCTTTGTCTCTTCGATCATTTGTCGTCCATAAGCCGTGACACTCATAGAAATCTCCAAGCAAGGCAAACGCCCTACTGTGGCACCCGTAAAGCCATACACAGAGTTCGCACTAACTTTGAGTGCTAGCTGACGGCCGTCAAGCACAGCTCGACGAAGCGGGTCTGCCTCGTTCTTGAGATCCGATTTGGCCGCTTTCCGCGCTGCAAGCAAAGCCTCGAGTACATCTGGCAGGAGACCTTTCCGTACAGTCTTGCACACAAAGTAGTTGTTATTTGGCGTTACAACGTAGTCCTTGTCTTCAACCAGCTTGAGCCGGTCAATCGTATGTTTGTCGACAAGCGTCGTGTAACACAGGTTGTGTGCCATCATAATGGAGGGGTACAAGGATGCAAAATCTAGCGTAGCCACAGGCTTATCGTAGTAGCCTTGCTTCGGATCTAGCACTGTCGCGCCTTCGTATTGTTCGTCACCGCCTTCACCCTTGTATGCGGGAATCAAATATCCGTCCTCGCGCGCTTTCCGGAATAGCTGAGATATGACCTTGATCTGCTGGCCACGGCTCAGTAGGTAGTTGAACGGTACACCTGTGACACGCGCCATTTCTGTGTAATTAATCAAGCACATAAGCTTGTCCATGAGCCTTTGTGGAAGATACGCATCTTTCAGGCAGTATACAGCTAGACGGCGGCGCGCTTCTGGCCCCGAATTCTGCAGCTCTGTAATAAGCGAGTGATGCACATCTTCTTTTTGCTCCTCTGCAATGTCAGCGCCTCTCACCACGCACTTAGGAATTCGAATGACACAGAATTCAGCGAATAACTGCGCAGTTTGTAGTCGCGCTGCATCACTTGTAGCATATCCAGCTGAATGCGCCCCTGGAGCTCCGTATGTTTCGAGTCTCGCGTTCCGTACGCCTTTGATGAAAAGTGCGTATCCTTCGCCTCACTTCGTGCATCTGTCGATGTAAGCAGGTTTAGAGAGTGGCAAAAAATGTGCCACATATGACATACTTTTCTCACGGCCCAGGAACGGAAACGTCGTCACCTTGAGTGCTTTCGCACGGTCTAGCAGATATGGGAAATCAAAGTTTGATATATTGTATCCAATCACCACATCTGGGTCCACACGCTGCACAAAGTCGGACCATGCTTCGAGCAGCTGGACTTCATTTTCGAATGACATGACATGACACCCGACAATGTGCGAGCAAGTGCCTAACGTAAAGATGTTTTTCACAAATGGTGTCGACTCGCCATGCCGCGTGACCATGTTTGCGATCTGAATCACTGGGTCCACGTTCGGGTCGGGAAACACTCCTTTCCGGCCAGCACACTCAATATCGAAACTGAGCGTCCTTAGCGGTGCCATTCTCAGCCATTCTCCATGTGGTGCATGTGAACGGATCGCGCTTGGGCTGCAATCCAGTTCAATCTGGCATCGTGATATACATTCATTTGGTGAACGCAGTGTATATTGGTTGGCTTGAATTTCAATCCAGTTCATGCCTACAATCTAGACTGTCAGAGCCGCTTCGTTAACGTACATTGTGATCAATCATAAATCGCAGCGTGTATGCAATGTTGTCAAACGACACACACGTCTCACCTGTGACAAAAAGATCCCGAAAAGCAATTTCTCCACGCTCAAATGCGCCCCGAATACGTGGAAGCGAACGCAGATCTGACGCTGTGATCTTCAAAAATGCGATATTCTCGGGACCAGTATACTGCATCAAGTTCTTCTTGCTTTCGAGGCTGACCTCTGCAACGCATTGCCCGCCAAAAGTCGTATTCAAATAGTTTCTCAGGTCAGGGCACGCCGACATTGTAAATCCACGCGGCGCATGAACATAAAAATATGGGAGGAATCCGTGAACATGTACAAGAACAGGGTTCCCTTCCTAAAAAAGTTCGTCAGTCAAGATGTACTTCGTGTGTTTGCACGCACATTCGTAGAACCGTACACCCGGATCTCTGGTGGTGAATGCGGCATTTGATATTCTTCCACATCAATTTGCTGGAACACTGGTCATTAGCAGACAAGCACGTACGAATAGAGTCAGATTTCGTATCAAATTCTGGTACGCTTGGGCGTTCCCATGTTATTGTAGGATCCACTATAAAGACAGCGTTAGTAGACGAAGGGTCTTAATTTGTACGCACAGAGCCTGGCATCTTGCTCCGCTTCAAGAATTGCTAGCGTGTTGGTAAAAGATCCAGGATTTTCATCCAATTTCCGCTTCTTGTTCGGTCTGAATGAGCCAAAATTCTTTCTATGCGTTCATCATACATACTCATTCGCTGGCATGCTGTCTAGCGAAATGTGTCAGAACAAGATCAACTATTGACAACGACGCGTCACGCGCTTCGACATCACAAACGCGTTGGGCGCTAAGTTGAATAAAGCCACGTGGCCATGTTCGAACAGGCCGCGCAATATGTCCGCTGGATTGACGACGTTGTCAGGCCTTACCATTGCCACATAGACATTTGCCACTCGGGCTACGTCGATGATCCCTGCTCGACAGTCCATCCGGCATGTTTGGGGCACTGCTGTAGGTGCGCGGATCAAAAAGCATGCACCTTCAGCTGCCCAGAATTATGGTATTGCGGCAATGCAACGTTCCGCACGAATTATGACCCCGGCGGCCCATATCAACACAAGTACCGGATGCATGATGCCCCGGAGCAAAAACAACAACATGCCACGCATGGTAGTGGTTCAGGCTGAAGAAAAAGATGGATATGATACGAAAAAGCGCTCATCCGGTTCGGACAATGCAAACCAATCCAGCTCAAAGCTGTCGGAACGTGATTCCGATCATAATCCCAAGGAAAGCGGCGACGATTCACTTGAGAATGGTCGCGGAAATGGTAGCAATGGTGGAGAGAGCGGTAGATCTGGTTCGTTTGGAGACAATTCAGACGACTCAGGAGATCATGACGATGATGGGAAAAACGATCGTGGCTCTCTCATTATGTCTCGAAACACTGTGCCTAGTATCTATCCTCAGGTTTTGGCTCTCCCTATCACGCGTCGTCCATTATTTCCTGGATTTTACAAAGCTGTGGTGATAAAAAATCCTCATGTGTGTGCGGCTATTAAGGAGGCCATGAAGCGTGGCCAGCCGTATGTGGGCGCATTTCTTCTCAAGGACGAGGAGGAAGACTCGGATGTGATTCCTAGCTTGGATCGTGTTCATCGGGTTGGCGTCTTTGCCCAAATCACTAGCATTTTCCCAGCTCACAGCGGATCCAAGGTAGATGACTCAGATGATGGCATCACCGCTGTCTTGTACCCACATCGGCGGATTATTATTGATGAGCTGATCACTCCCATGCCCAAAGAACATGTAGGGGATGAGCGTACAGATTCATCACCTATTGTCGAAGAGGTTTCTGGAATGCCCGAATCAAATACTAATGCGTCTGTCAAGCAAAGCATGGTGTCTGACAACGAGCCGAGGGAATTAGAGCCGAAGTCACATTCCTCATTTGATGAATCTCCCCGGTCCACTGAAATCCCTTCACACAATCCTCCATTCCAAACTGCTTTCCTGCACCGATATGAAGTCTCGCTTGTGAATGTTACCAACCTTGAGATGGAACCATATGATCGAAAACCCAATCAATACATTCGAGCCATCATGTCTGAGCTGATCAGCGTGTTTAAAGACATTGCGAACTTGAATCCACTATTTCGCGACCAGATTGCAAACTTTAGCATTTCTCAAGGTGCAGGCAATGTGTTTGAAGAGCCTGAGAAACTCGCCGACTTTGCTGCAGCTGTCTCGAGCAGTGAAGTAGACGAGCTTCAAGGTGTGTTAGAGTCGATGAATGTGGAAGACCGCTTGCAGAAAGCACTTCTCGTACTCAAGAAGGAGCTTGTCAATGCACAATTGCAAAGCAAAATCAGCAAGGACGTCGAAAGCAAAATTCAAAAACGCCAGCGTGAATACTACTTGATGGAACAGCTCAAGGGCATTAAAAAGGAGCTTGGACTCGAGTCGGATGGGAAAGACAAGCTTATTGAAAAATTCAAGGAGAAAGCTACAAAATTGAACATGCCAGAGTCCGTTCGTAAGGTGTTTGACGAGGAAATCGCCAAGCTTCAGACGCTCGAACAAGCCGCGAGTGAGTTTAACGTAACGCGTGGCTACCTGGAATGGCTCACGAGCATTCCATGGGGCGTGTATTCTCCAGACAATTACGCGATTAAACGTGCGAGTGGTGTGCTGGATGAAGACCATTTTGGGCTTAACGATGTTAAGGATAGGATCCTGGAGTTTCTCGCGATCGGCAAGCTTCGTGGTACCGTGCAGGGGAAAATTATCTGCCTGGTCGGTCCACCAGGTGTGGGAAAGACGTCGATTGGCAAATCGATCGCGCGTGCTTTGGATCGACAGTTTTACCGCTTCAGCGTGGGTGGTCTGAGTGATGTCGCTGAAATCAAAGGACATCGTCGAACGTACGTGGGCGCGATGCCAGGCAAAGCTATTCAGGCACTGAAAAAAGTCGGCACTGAAAATCCCTTAATTTTGATTGATGAGGTGGACAAGCTTGGCCGCGGCTACAATGGTGATCCTTCTTCTGCGCTTCTTGAGATGCTTGACCCTGAGCAGAATAGCTCATTCTTGGACCATTACATGGACGTGCCCGTCGACCTCTCGCGCGTACTTTTCGTGTGTACAGCGAATACACTCGACACAATTCCTCAGCCACTGCTTGATCGAATGGAAGTGATCGAGGTGTCCTCGTACACAGCCGAAGAAAAGCGCCACATCGCTCGCGATTACCTTGCGCCCCAAGCTAAAGAAGCGTCCGGACTCAAAGATACAGACGTAACGCTGCCAGATGAATCGATTGACTTTATTATCAAACGTTATGCTCGTGAGAGTGGTGTGCGCGGACTACGCAAGCTGTTGGAAAAAGTATTTCGCAAAGTTGCATTTGACATTGTGAAAGAGCATGGCGAAGATGTATTCCCAGAGCCATTGAAAGGTGCGGAGCCTCGGTCGAACCAGACTGGTGTTCAGAGCGACAATGTGCAAGTGACAACAGAAGAGCGGCAACCCATGAGTGTTCCGTCGTCTGTTTCACTCGTTATTACTGAAGAAAAATTGCGGCGCTACCTTGGACCGCCAATATACCACAAGGACCGCATGTACACTCATACAATGCCGTCTGGCGTCGCTCTGGGTCTTGGGTACCTGGGCAATGGATCCGGGTCTTTGATGCCCATCGAAACTACTCTCATGCCCGGGAAAGGTAATTTGCATCTTACAGGCAAGCTTGGTGACGTTATTAAGGAAAGTGCATCGATTGCTCTCTCGTGGATCAAAACTCACGCTCATGAATTGGGTATCACGAAGGATGCAGCCGACACGCTTCTAGAGAACCGTGACGTGCACTTGCACATGCCAGAAGGTGCAATCGGCAAGGAAGGCCCCTCAGCAGGCGTGGCTTTCGCTGCAAGTCTGATCAGTCTTCTTACTGGCAAAGCACTTCCAACAACATTAGCCATGACTGGCGAGGTGTCACTACGTGGCATGGTTCTTCCAGTGGGTGGGCTGAAAGAGAAGCTTCTTGCTGCCCACCGCGCCGGCATCAAGACAGTGATCTTGCCTGCGCATAATCGCTCAAGTGTAGAAGCCGATGTGCCGAAATCTGTCCTCGATGATTTGGACGTACATTATGTCACCAACATCTGGGCGGCTTTGGATGTAGCATTTGGTCCTGGCACTTGGAGCGAGCAGGCGAGCGTGTGGAGTGCGAATGAAACGCCAGAGGCTGCTAGCCAATAGATTTAGCCTAAATTATTTATTCGTAAGACAGACGACACGCGCAACACCGATGAGTGGGCAGGCAGGCAGTCGGCGGGATATGTGCGCGTGTTTGAAACGGCTCGAACAAGACTAGTTCGAGTGTATCTTTTTTTGTCCCCGCAGGGAGCGCTTGTTTTTGTTGTTTGCACGTTTCCTATAAGATCATGTCATTCCATGGGGGTTCCGCTGCGAATGACGTTGACGAAAGTGGTGGAGTCGGCCGCAAAGGTCGCCGGCTAAGCATAGGTTCTTTTGGCAGACTGGGTCTTCGGCGCAGTTCGTCCTTGCGACGCATCCTATCTGAGACCGAGCATGATTCGGATTCCGAGACGAGCTTCGCCTCCTCGGCGGCAAACAAATCAGCTTCCACTCCAGGAACCACTGATGGTTCTGCACCTGCGGTCCCGCCTGCGGCGTGTGATGCGCCGGCAGGCAGAGGGTTTAAGGACGAAGATGGAGACGCGGCAGCATTTTCGTCCGACGACGAATCAACCATGTTCAGCAATGACGGTGACGAAATGGAAGATGAGGAACCCATGTTCGATGACTCAACGATCCGCAATACTATGGTCAATGCACAGATGCTGCCCGGTAGTCAGAATCATGCGGAAATAACCAACTATGAGGATGAAGACCTACTTGATCCATCTGCGGATGAGTTCCAAACAGCGCCGAACATCGTGTTTGCACGAAATGAAAAAGAACTGCTCGTGCAAAAGACTTTGCTCACCAAAAACAGCCTTCCAGTGACGCAGCCAGGGCGTCCGACTCTCGTGACACACGGACCCACACTTGAGCGCAATCGATGCACTGTCATCATGACTTACGGCGATTATGAAACGCATGCGAAGCAGTCGAGACGTAAAAAACGGTACATTGTGGCTAGCGATAGCAGTGAAGGATCGCAGTATGCCATTAATTGGGCCATGGGTACTGTTCTGCGCGATGGTGACGAAATATTGATTGTGGCTGTTATTGATGCCGATGCCAAAGCCGAAATTTATATGGACAAATATGAAAGATATGCGGGCATGACGCCCAGCGATCGAGCACTTCAAGAAATGACAATCTTTCTGTGTCATCAGGCCTTTGTGCTGCTCCAGCGCACACGGCTGAATGTCAAGATCGGTTGCCAGTCGGTACATTCAATCAATGCACGACATATGCTTCTAGACATTATTGACTTCTATTCGCCAACTATGGTCATTGTGGGCAGTCGTGGTGTGGATGGCATTCGCGGCATGCTCGGAAGTATGAGCCACTATCTTGTGCAGAAATCCTCTAAGCCGGTTATGGTTTGTCACAATAAATTGCAGCTGCCTCGATTGCCGCGTGGTAAAGCTGATGTCGTCAAAAATGTGCGGATGCGCCACACTCGTCTTGATCAGGCTGTGGTTGAGAAATACACAAGTAAGCGGGAGAATCCAGAAGATGATGAAGAGGATAAGGGTGAGTCACCAGCAGAACGCATGCAAAGAGAGCAGCTAGAATCGGAGCGCATGAACCGTCTGAACCGTGAGAGCTATCAACGCCGAGAAAACGCTGAGTCCGGAGTCGGACCAGGCCTGGGGCAAAATCCATCACAATCCTCCAGCACATCTCCCGTACCTGAAGAGGTCGCGCTGACGGACGAATTCGACAATAAACTGGCACTTGCCCCAGACATGGAGAAACACAGCCCGCACGTATGATTCTTTGACCGACCGTGTAAATACCCAGTCTTCTATGGGACATGTACTGTATCTCGTTTTAAGCAGAGGGTATGTGCTCTTGCAAGCTTGTGAGGAATGCCGTAGCATCATTGGCGTTGGCAAACTTGATAGCGAAGTGCGATAGTCCGTCCGATTCCATAGCCACTACACGAATAAATCGGTCCTGCTCCAAATTGCACTGCATTCCTGGGAAGAGCTTCACGTTGAGGATCAGCTTCAATACAGCATCAAGTCGCATCACTAAAGCGTAAGCATCCTCCACCTTCGAAGTATCGCACATACCTAAACGTGAAGATTTGTTCGACTTGTGGACGTTAACTTTGATCGTGCCTGTTCCGCGTTCTTTCCAGATTTGGTTTACTGCCAAAGAGTACAGCTTCGCTCGCGCTGTTGCCACGGTTTCTTCATCCTCTTCGCCTGTTGTCACTTCAAATAGTCAGTTTTTTTCTGTTCGACATCCCGATAACATACATTCCATATCTGGTTTCTGTACTTCTTTTTTCCGTACGACAAAGTCTCCTTTTTCAGGCGTCAAGGATTCGCTCCCATCCACAGCCCAGTCCTTGGTAACCT
>ERZ1030923.157-NODE-157-length-11511-cov-72.715346_pt1 | contig 11511 bp, 7 predicted proteins | sample MGYA00518601_ERZ1030923 | MGnify/ENA primary metagenome ERZ1030923 (study PRJEB33718, sample SAMN03159691) | human skin metagenome | collected 2014-05-20 | study: EMG produced TPA metagenomics assembly of the PRJNA266117 data set (Human skin bacterial metagenome... | reverse complement strand
GACAACACGAACCGAACCCTCAGCAAACTCAGCCTTCGTCTTAATAGACGGCGTCAAAGTCTTCTTAGAGGTAACAGTCTGAGCCTTATCCTCAAGATTCTTGTGCTCCGCAATCTTATTCGGAGTCTCATTACCCGGAGTCTCATCACCATCAGCATTAACCTCCACAGAGGTCAACTCCTCAAAGGCAACCGCAGCATCAACCGGCTGCTCAGCATTCTTAACAGTGATATCAACCTTGGTGGAACCACTACCACTCTCAGCAGCAGTGAACTCAGCCTCACCAGTACCCAGCTCAGTCTCGCCATCCTTGGACATCAACGTCGCATCCAAGTGGTACTTCTTACCAGGCACCAGACCCTCATAGGTCACAGTGTCAGTAACAACCGCACCATTGACAACACGAACCGAACCCTCAGCAAACTCAGCCTTCGTCTTAATAGACGGCGTCTTAGTGGACGGGTTAGAGCCACTTCCACCGTTCTCATCCGGTAGACCCGGCTGGTCCACCGGCATAACAGTTTGATCACGGGAATGGGGATTGTTGTTGGGATGTACAACGGTTATATATGCATCTGTAGGCTGCTTTGCAATCTCCACCGTCGAATCTTTTACAAGCTTCGGAACATCGACGGAACCTTCAATTTTATAGCCCGTAAGTTCCGTAAATTCTTCGTGCGATCCGGTAAAGTTCGGGAATTTGCTCTTATCACCCGTCGTGATTGCGCCGGCGGGCCAGCTCTTTGGGTTCGCCGACGAATCAAGAAACATCAGTAGGTAAACGTAATAGTTAGCAGCCGAACTGCTGTCCCCCCGAGCAGCTGCACTTTCCATCTTCCGCGCGAGATTAATTACAGCGTCATGATACTGATTATCAAACTTGAGCTTCGTAGCGTTCTTTTTTTCATACTTTTCGAACGTTTGAAGTGGGGGCTTAGCATGTGGCTCAATGCACCACGCCCAGCCGACGTCATTTTTTTCATTTGGGCCTGTCCCGGTACCTCTCCCAACTGGTGCTCCGGCCCAAACTAGCAGACCCCAGTTATAATCCGCGGCGATATGACCTTCTTTCTCGCCTGTATCGTCCCGGCTTTTTTCTTCCTTTTTATCCTCGTTACCCAGTGTTGTGTTGGGCACAAAGTCGGTAGGCTCCGCCGCGCTGGCCTTATTCAATGGCACAGTAAGCAGGGCCGCGATCACCGCAATTGTTGCGAGAATTGCAGTTAAGAGCGTCCACCCCTTTCGAGGCATGCTTCTTGATATACTCATTTTTCCTCTTAGATTGGCAAAATATATCTTCCTGATCAGCAGTAAATCTCACTGTTGACAGCCAGTTTCCATGCTGAACGCACCGCACCTGATCACGGCCCTGAAGCCAAACTATCGATCAGTCTTTTAGTACAGCTTGTACATTATCACCATTTAAGTAGCTGTGCATAGGTCATTTTTCAGCATCGACACAGCTACAGGGCATGTTGTTGACATTTTCATAGACAACCTTCAAGAGGTTGTCATGCCGCCGTCGGTCAGTTGCAAAACCTTTTGGAACGGTTTCCATTTGTACATCGGGCGTCCCCAAAAGGCCGATATCCCGCATGTCTTGATTCCGCAGGATTTGGCTCTTGTTAGAACGGCACGACTGCCTAATGCAGCTGCATATCCGGAGCGCGTCCGTTAATGCCGGAGGGAGGGCATCACGAGTCGTGGGCGGTAATGCCATTCCAGTCCCTCCTCGCTCTTGGTTTATAACTCCAACACTGCGGGCGTCACTTAGCCCAAATTTGTGGTGTTCAGTAAGGATCCTCCCCCCTGGATCTTCGCGCCGTAGGTGGTGCAGTTGTCGTTGATATATAGGACCTACCAGGGCCCCACCGATGCTTCTGTCATGTTCAGCAACTTGCTCGAGACTATCCATGCTCTTCCTACCCTAGAGCTGGAATCAGGATGAGCTACCAGAAACGTTACCCGTGGAAGCATCACCATCGTTTCAAGTGCCACAACTATCCTCATCAGGGGTAACGGTTTAGGTTTCTTCCCTATTGTTTCTCATGTGCAGCACCCCGGATCTTGTTCCCAAGCTAATGACGTGCGCTGCGTTGTGTTCCTAGGTATCGGTATTTGCTTTGAGTTTCTGAAAGGTTTTGATTTGCAGCTTTAAAACTCTGAATTAGCTTCAGCAGGGTGCGCGACCTTAGGGGCTACGACGCCTGGAAATTTTGGCCATTTCATCTATTCAAACGTCGCGAATTTTTCGCTAACGACGCTGTACATCGGGGCATCAACGGACCATTGGCCACAGCAGTGGCATTTCAGGTACCGGGTGTCCGTCGGTAAAAGCGGCGGTGCGGTGCTCAGCAAGCTTTCCATTGTAAGCAGTACTGAGGTACTGCTTCCCGCGATCCGAATGTTGAAAAGAACCTGCGGTTTTCTTTGTCTACATAATGGCTTGGTTGAGTTGCTGTGGTGGCCAAGGTAAAGAGCATATCGCATCCCGGATAGTGCCCAGCCGGCAACCTTGCGGGAATATCAGGCGGTGTATGCGAATCCTTTCCTCATGTGTCATATATATTGACGACTTCCCACAGGTCGCCTGCTCTTGGTACTGGGAATTCGTCACTGGCTAAACCGAGTCCTATCTCCGTTTCCTCTTTATTTAATGTGTGGTGCCAGGTGGACCGTCCTTTGCCTGGGACGGCCAGACACCGGTCTTACACAGCGGCATAACAGAGTGTGTATGAGCCGATACCAGTACTTTTACTGGCTGCGGGTGGGCCGTATTGTCAGCACACCATAAACACCGTAACCTGCCTGGCTGACCAGGCGACTATGTTCCACAGGCGTTGCCTCGTACAAAGCGCGGAAACTATGTTCGTGGGAAAGGAATTTCTCCTTTGCGGCCGACTTTCTGTGGCCAGTGCCAGGGTGCGGTCTAAGAGTTTTCCCGGTTTCGGTGCGGAGCCGTGGCATGTGGGCTGTATTGACTGCTTGTCTACCTCGCCGTGATTCACTACCAGGCGGATGCGGTTCCTTGCATCCTGATGACGCTTGTTGGGTATACGCCCAATGGCCCCAAGATCTTAGGGAAAACTAGGGGCGCCTCACCCTCTACAATGACACCCATGGATGAACAGGGGCGGCAGGACTTGGAACGCTACGGCTCATGGGAGCGGATGACCGGTGGGCAGTGGTTCCTGCCGAGCATGCCGGAGGCTAAGGACGAACATCAACGCACTTTCCGCTTGGTTAAGCAGCTCAATGAACTACAGAATACGGACCCAGAGCGTGCCAAGGGCATCCTGCGCGAGATTCTGCCGGAAGAATCTGCGGTGCCGGGCCTGCACGTTCCGTTGAATTTGGAATATGGCTGCAATCTAGTGTGCGGCGAGCGCGTCTTCATTAATTTTGGCACCACCATCTTGGCCCAGGCCAAGGTGACGCTGGGTGATGGCGTGATGATAGGCCCCAATTGCTCCCTGATTACGGTGGGGCATCCGGTCAACGATCATGAGATGCGCGCCGGCGGCTGGGAGATAGCCAAGCCCATCACCATCGGTGATAATACGTGGTTCGGTGCTAATGTCACCGTGCTGCCGGGTATCACGATTGGAAAGAACTGCGTTATAGGCGCAGGCACGCTTATTACCACCGATATTCCGGATAGTTCGCTGGTCCTGGGATCACCCGGCCGCGTGGTGCGCAAGCTGGAAGACAATGAGGAGGCCTGGGAGCGCCAGGATCTCAACGACCCCGTCGAGGGTTTTGGAGCCGCCAACTAAATGTTTGATCTCGCTCGCATCGGCGCGGGACTGCCCGTAGCCGAGACCATCGATTCGCTACCTAGCACCGGAAACGTCGTCATCCAGGCCCCGCCCGGTACGGGTAAGACCACACTTGTGCCACCGGCGCTGGCCAATCACGCAGCAGGGCGGGGCAAAGTCATCGTCACCGCCCCACGCCGTGTGGCCGTGCGCGCGGCCGCGCAGCGCTTAAGCACACTCAGCGGCACACCGGACAAGGTCGGCTTCGCCATCCGCGGCGAGTCCCGCAAGGGCAGCGACGTCGAGTTCGTCACGCCGGGCGTGCTGCTGCGGCGCCTGCTAAAGGATCCGGAGCTCGAGGGCGTGGCCGCCGTTGCCATCGATGAGGTCCACGAGCGCCAGCTCGATACGGATCTGGTGCTGGGCATGTGCCTGGAACTAGCCGAGCTGCGCGAGGACTTCCGCGTCATCGCCATGTCCGCGACCGTGGATGCGCAACGTTTTTCCCAGCTTATGGACGCGCCTGTCCACGTGACCGAGGCGGTGACCCATCCGCTCGACATCCACTACGCCCCCATGCCGGGCAGGGCGGCGGGAACGAGGGAGTTTTACGGGGACGTCGCCAAGCAGGCAGCTCGCCAGCAGGAATCCACGCTGGTCTTTGTGCCCGGCGTGCGCGAAGTCAACCTCGTGTGCGATGCCTTAGCAGGCCATAATGTATTTCCCCTGCATGGCAAGCAAACCACCGCGGAGCAAGACGCCGCGCTGTATACCGATGAACAGCGCATCGTCGTGGCTACCTCTATCGCGGAGTCCTCGCTTACCGTGCCGGGCGTGCGCGTGGTGGTCGATGCCGGGCTCTCCCGCGTTCCCCGGCGCGATGCGCAGCGTGGCATGTCCGGGTTAGTGACGGTGTCTACCTCAAAATCGAGTGCCGATCAGCGCGCTGGTCGTGCCGGCCGTGAGGCGCCTGGCATCGTGATTCGCTGCTACTCGCAGGATGATTACCAGCACTTTTCCCCGCACACCACTCCGGAGATCCTGTCCGCGGACCTGACCCAGGCCGCGCTGTTTTTGGACTGCTGGGGCGCAGGCCCGGACTTCCCGTTGCTCGATCCGCCGCCGGCCCCGGCCCTTGCGGCCGCGCACGCCACCCTTGAGCGCATTGGTGCCACGCAGGAGCTCGCCCTCCTGCCCACCGATCCGCGCCTCGGCGCCTCCTTGCTCCGCCACGGCAGCCAGGCCGCGCCCATTATTGCCTCGCTTGCCGACGCCCCCTTAACCCCCAACCTCACCCGTCACCGCCCACCCCACAGGGAGGTCAAGCGGCTCGCCCGCCTCGTCGAGGATCTCGGCCCCGCCGATCCCGGCGAGGTCGTCGCCACTGCCTTTCCCGAGCAGGTGTCCAAGCGCATGGGCGAGGATTACCTGCTGGCCAGCGGCACTCGCGCACGGCTGCTGGATAACTCGGGCCTGGCCGGCGCCCCGTGGCTCGCCATCGCGGAGGTATCCCTGTCCAACGCGGGCAATGCCATCATCCGCTCGGCCGCCCGCATCGAGGAAACCGCAGCCCTCGAGACCATCGGCGTCACCGAGGAAACCCGCGCCTTCCTGCGCGATGGTCGCGTGCGCGGCGTCAAGGTCAAGGCCGCGGGTGCCATCACGTTGTCCGAGACCCCAGTCAAAGTCACCGGCCCCGCAGCCGAGGAGGCGCTTGCCGCCGGCATCCGTGAAGAAGGCCTAGGACTCTTTTCCTTCAGCGAAAAGGCCCAAAGGTTAAAAGACCGCCTGCGCCACCTGCACGCCCACTATGGCGAGCCGTGGCCCGATGTCGATTCCGCGGATCCCGCCGAGTGGCTCGGGCCCGAATTACATCGCATCGCCGAGGGCACTCCCGCCGCGAAGCTAGACATGTACCCCGCGCTGCAACGCCTACTTCCCTGGCCGGAAGCCACCCACCTGGACGAGCTCGCCCCCGAGCGCCTCCCAGTCCCCTCCGGCCGCGATGCCATAATCGACTGGTCCGGCGATCGCCCCGTGGTCCACATCAAGCTGCAGGAATGCTTTGGACTGGCCGAATCCCCCGAATACTGCGGCCACCGCGTGCAATTCCACCTGCTCTCTCCCGCCGGCCGCCCGCTCGCGGTGACCGATGATCTCGCCAGCTTCTGGTCTGGCCCTTATGCCGGCGTGCGCGCCGATATGCGCGGCCGTTACCCCAAGCACCCCTGGCCCGAGGACCCGTGGAATGCGATTGCTACCGCGCGCACCAAGAATCGGATGTAGTTAGCCCCACTGCTGCCAGCCCAGGTAGCAGCTCATGACCACGACCAGGGTAAGCAACGCGTAGCGGATGAATTTGGCACCGCCGCCGAGTACGGTGCGGGCGCCCAGCAGTGCGCCGGCGATATTGGCTACGCCGAGCACGATGCCGAGCATCCACCACACGTGCCCGCCAATAATGAACACGATGAGCGCACCGAAGTTGGTAGCGGTATTGACCACCTTGGCCATGGCCGCAGAGGTCAAGAAGTTCTGCGCAAAGATAGAGGTAAAGGCCATGATCAAAAACATGCCGGTACCAGGGCCAAAGATGCCATCATAGAAGGAAATGATGCCGGAGAGCACCAGCACTACGACGGTCCGCCACCCACCACGGGTTCCGGCCGCATCGCTGCTGCCAAAGTCTGGCTTGAAGGCCACGAAGATGCCCACGGCCACCATGAGCACGATGATGATGGGGCGCATGACGTCCTTATCGAGGCTCGAGGCCACGCTCGCGCCCAACCCGGAACAGACCAGCGCGATGAGGAGGAACCGCGCCATCTCCGCCTTGTCCAAATCGACCTTTCGCGCGAGGGTCACGGCCGCAGAACCAGTGCCGGTCACCGCGGCGAGCTTGCTAGTGCCCAAGGCCGCCGCGGGCGCGAGGCCCGGCAGGACCGCGAGCAGCATCGGAATCAGGATCAATCCGCCACCGCCAATGACCGCATCAACCCACCCCGCGGCCGCGGTACCGAAGAAAAGAATCACCCACTGCACCAGATCAATTTCCATGCCCCCGATCATAAATCTTGAATGATGTAAGGTGATAACCCGCCTTACTGCCCTCCCCATAGTGGAGTAAAAGAAGGCACTATACTTTTGTCGCAGCAGAACTAGGAGGCTCGCATGGCCGCACAGCAGGAAGGCACCGGGCTTAGTGCCCATACCGTGACACGGTGGGCCATTGTTATTCCGGCATCGGTTGTACTGGGCTGGCTCTTTAGCATGTGGCACGTACCCGCGGCCTGGATCTTGGCAGCGATCCTCTCCTCCGGCACCATGGCGCTTTTTACTGGGGAAGATCTGCGCGTGAACCGCAGTTTTTATAGCATGTCGCGTGGTTTTATCGGCATGATGGCTGCCATTCCGCTGACCGTTGTACCGGTGGGCCACTTGCTTGGCTTCCTGCCTGCCGCCCTGACAATCTCCTTTGTCACACTGATGGTGGGAGTTATCGGCGGCCAACTCTTACACCGCGCGCAGCCAGACGATGTCTCCTCCGAAACCGGTATTTTATCCATGCTGCCGGGTGGTGCTTCGATCATGCCCGCGCTTGCCGACGAACTCGGTGCCGACTTCCGCTACGTCGCCCTCACCCAATACCTGCGCCTATTGGTGGTTTCGGTATCGCTACCGGCCGTGGTCGCCTTATTGGATACGCCCGCCGGCGAGGGAGCGGATCTTTCGGTCGACGGCGAAACCACCTGGTGGATAGTTGCCCTAGTGATCGTTATTGCGTTCTTAGGAGAAAAGGTAGGCAAGTTCCTCCATCTCCCTGCCGCCGCGGTGCTCGGACCCTTGCTGCTGACGGTGCTGGTCTCTTTCGTGCTACCGGAGGGCCACACGCTCGAGCCGCTCTACGTCTTTAAGGTGATGGCGTTTTTGTCCATTGGCTGGGTCTGTGGCGGCGGGCTTTCGCTGCCCGCACTCAAGGCCTTTGCCAAGCAATTGCCCGCGACAGTGCTTTTCATCGTGGCCATCATCGGCATCTGCGCGGCCACCGCCTGGCCGCTGACCATATGGCTGCATATCACCTACTTCGAGGCCTACCTGGCCACCAGCCCCGGCGCGCTGGAGACCGTTCTCGCGCTCTCAGCCGAGGGCGGAGCCGGGCCCGCGGTCATCGCAGTCCAGCTCACCCGACTCATCGCGGTCCTGGTCGTAGCGGGCTACCTGCCGCAGTTGCTGCGGCTGGCCCAGCGGCTGCTACGCCGCTAGTTGTCCAAGACGGCCTCGCGCAGGACGGACATCGGCACGGAGCCAAGGGCGAGGGCCTCGGAATGGAACTCGCGCGCGCTCATGCCCTGCTTCTCTGCCTCGGCGCGGGTTTCTTGCCACAGGCGCTGGCCCAAAGCATAGGACGGCGCCTGGCCCGGCCAGCCCAGGTAGCGGTTGACCTCGAAGTTGAGGTTCGCATCATCCATAGCGGTGTTCTCACGCATGAAGGTCTTCACGTGCGCCTTGTCCCACACGCCGGAGGTCGAGCAATCCGGCAACTGCTTGACCAAGTGCAATCCGATGTCCACGACCACGCGGGCAGCGCGCAGGCGCTGCGCATCCAACATGCCCATGCGGAAGCCCGGATCATCCATGTAGCCCAGCTCGGCCATGAGCTGTTCGGCGTAGAGCGCCCAGCCCTCGCCGTGGCCAGAGTTCCACGTCACCGCGCGGCGCCACAGATTAAGATCTTCTTGCACCAGCGCGGAGCCGAGCTGCAGGTGGTGTCCCGGCACACCCTCGTGGTGGACGGTGGTCAGCTCCTGCCAGGTGTGGAAGGTGTCCTGGCCCTCCGGCACGGACCACCACATGCGGCCCGGGCGGGAGAAGTCATCGCTCGGCGGGGTATAGAAGATGCCGCCGGTGCCGGCCGGATCGATGCAGCACTCGATCTCTTCTACTTCCTCCGGAATATCGAATTCCTTGCCATTGAGCTCAGCGATGACGCCATCGGCGGTGGATTGCATCCACTCCACCAGCGCATCGGTGCCGCGCAGGGTGTAGCGATCCTCGTGGTTGAGCTTGCGCATCGCCGAGCGCACCGAGCACTCAGAGCCGTAGAGCTCGTGGGCGATCTTTTCCTGCTCCGCGCGCAGGCTGCGCACCTGGTCCAGGCCCCACTCATAGGCCTCATCGAGGTTGACGGCATCGCCCACAAAGAGCTTGGAAAAACGCTCGTAGCGCTCGCGGCCCACGGCGTCCTTATTAGGTGCCTGGGGCTGCAGGTCATTGGAGAGCCAATCGGAGAACTCGCCAAAGGCTTCCTTGGCCTGGAGCACCTCGGCGGAGTCGGCGTCGAGGCCGAGGGACTCGAGCATCGAGTCGGCGTCGGCAAGCCGCTCGCACTGCACAATGACCTCGGAGATCTGGCGGTGCGGTGCCACCATGCCGTGGGAGGCCGCTTCCTCCAAGGAGCTGCGGTATCCGGCCAGGGAGGTCTTCACCTTGGACAGGCGGGAGCGAATGGCATCGCGGTCCTCATCCGTGTCCTGCGGCATGAGCAGCAGGGTATCGCGGATGGTCTGGACCGGTGAGGCGATGTTATTTAGGCAGCGCACATCCTCGCTGTGGTGGTGCAGATCTAGATCAAGGCAGAGGCGATCGCGCAGGACGGCCGCGGTGACATAGTCCACGTCATCAAAGTCATCCTCATCATCGGACTCATCGGTGGTGTCATCCAGGGCATCCAGGTCCGCGACCATTTCGCGGGTGCGGTCTGCGATGGCGGTGAAGTACTCGGGGGAGAAATCCTGCAATTCGCCCTCGTAGCCGTCAATGCCCCACGCGGTGGCGTCGGTGGGGGAAAGCTCGGCTAGGTCGTGAACGAAGTTATCGCACGAAGCGTCCAGTAGAGAGGGCTGGCGCTTAGCGGTCTGCTCAGAACTCATAACGAGGAAGTCTATCCCTAAGTATCGCCTATAGGCCACCCAAGCGGGCCGAAGTTGCGAACTTGTTAACTAATCGTTGTCCCACTTTGTACCGGGGTAGCTCCAGCTGCTGAATTTATCCAGGATATCCTGCGGTTTCTCTTCCATGACCAAGGCATCGACAAAACGGGGCAGGATGAAACCGGATTCGGCCATGGCGGCATACATGGCGTGGAACGGGCGCCAAAAGTCCTCCGTATTAACTAGGCCTACCGGGCCGCGGATGTGGCCCAGCTGCTGCAGGGTGAGCACCTCGGTGAGCTCTTCGAGGGTGCCGACGCCGCCGGGGAGGCAAATATAGGCGTCGGCAAGCTGCTCCATGCGGGTCTTGCGCTCGGCCATGGAGCCGACCACCTCGAGGGTGGTCAGGCCGGGGTGGGAAATCTCCAGATCCACCAGGGACTGCGGCATCACGCCGGTGACGGTACCGCCGGCGGCCAGGCAGGCCTCTGCCACCTCGCGCATCAAGCCGATATTGCCGCCGCCGTAGACCAAGGTGAGACCGCGTCGGGCCAGCTCCGTACCCAATTCCTGTGCCGCCTGCGTATAGGCCGGGGAGTTTCCTGTTGCTGAACCACAATAAACCGCTACTGACTGCATGCTCTCCAGCATAGATATCTGCGCGCCCACCACCACCTTTAGACCATTCGGTACATGGTGAGTTTACAGGATTAGACAAAGCAGTCTGGAATATTTATACTTCTTTTTATGATCAAACCTGGCCCAGTGTTCACGCGCCCCCGCACACCGGCCGCAAAGTGCCTTCATTTGGTGCGCCTGAACCCGATCATCACCCGGAGCGAGCTGGTGGAAGCCACCGGACTTTCCCAGCCCACCATCACGCGCGCTACTACTTCCCTACTCAACGCGGGCCTCATCCAGGAACGCACCGACCTCACCCAGTCCCGCGGGCGCGGCCGGCCCACCGTGCCGCTCGAGGCGGCCGATAATGACTGGGCGCTCGGCGGCATCTCCGTGGGCACCAAGCAGACCTATATCGGCCTCTATGACACCAAAGGCCGCACCTTGAGCGAGGAAGAACTAGCTACCCCGGTGGCCGCGCTCAGCGAGGATGACTTCCTCGAGCACATCATGGCCGGCATCAACCGCATGATGACCAACCTGAACCACCGCTTGGTCTCCCTCGGCGTGACTACCTCGGGCACCGTGGATGACAACGGCCTGGTCACCGCGGAAAATCTCAATTGGCACGGCGTGGACATTGCCGAGCGCCTGCGCTTCCAGTTCGGCGTGCCCGTGGTGGTCTCCTCCGCCATCCCGGCCATCCTCGGCTCCGAGACCCAGGCGGCCGAGATTGGCACCAGTGAGCGCGTCCTGGTCCTCTTCGCGGACGATTCCATCGGCTCCGCCCTCTCCGTGGAAGACGAGGTCAGCCCCATTATTCCCGTACCCCAGACGCACTCCGAACTCCTGGGCCATGGCGCGTCCGAGCACCTGCTGGCCACCCAGCACATCCTGGAGGCGGTCCGCCACGAGGGCGTAGAGGCCGCCTCGCTTGCCGACGCCGCCCAAGTATCCGATTCCCACCCCGCCGTCCGCGCCATTTTGGACGAGCGCGCCCGCCAGTTGGGCGCCATCACCGCGGAGCTGGTCAAGGCCCACTCCCCGGCCACCGTGGTTATTGCCGGCGGCGCGTTTACCGACGACCCGAAGGCCCCCAAGCAATTCGCCGCCACCGTCCGCGCCTCCGCGGGCGAAGAGCTGCAGCTGCGCATGATCCCCAGCCATAAGGAGATTGTCCGCGCGGTAGCCCGCACCGTGGC
>ERZ1030923.155-NODE-155-length-11552-cov-5.918240_pt1 | contig 11552 bp, 7 predicted proteins | sample MGYA00518601_ERZ1030923 | MGnify/ENA primary metagenome ERZ1030923 (study PRJEB33718, sample SAMN03159691) | human skin metagenome | collected 2014-05-20 | study: EMG produced TPA metagenomics assembly of the PRJNA266117 data set (Human skin bacterial metagenome... | reverse complement strand
GAGATGCTCAGGAGTCTCGTGGGCTCGGAGATGTGTATAAGAGACAGCCCCACGAAGGAGGCCAAGATTCTGGGGGCTGAAACGGCCGAATGAATTTTAGGCTCGTCACTTGTCCCCGCTGAGAACAATTCTGCCACTAGTCTTGAAATAGCTCTTACCTTACCCCATGTGAGAATAAGCCTGTGTCGGCCGACGGATACGAAACTATCATGGTCAACAAGAGATACCTACCAGGCCAGGACGACGATCGATAAGTCGGTGTGTATGCGTGGAGGCAACGCCAAGCCACAAGGTTAGGAACGAGCGAACGAGATGATTTGGTAGTGCATCACTGGAAATCACCCCAACGACGTGCATGTATGGAAGAATCCGACTTCATTCGCGACACGTATGACTACTTTTTGCACAAGGGCATTTCGAACGACGGACTTGCCGATGGCGTCGAATACACGCGGCAAAAGCAAATAGTGCCACCTTGGGAGAATGAAGTGGCTGACACGACACAGCGTGAAGAGACACCTGTTGACAGATATGGGTTCTTCGACACGCCGGACAAGCGAAACTTGCCCACGATTGTTCTCTCACGCGCGGCCTATGTGCATCGGCGATTCTTCGTCCGCGCTCGCAAGACACGTGCTCCGAAGAAGCGCATGCATCAGCCATCGGCACAGGCTGTCTGGAGCGTTCGGAGACATCTCGAATCGTTAAACGAGGTGCTTGAGCTCCGACGCACGCGTAAGTGGTACTCGATGGTCGATGAGGAGCAGCGTCGCATTAGAGTCGATGTGTCACGGGATCTTCTCTTGAAGCGTGTGTACAAAGGCATACCTGATGAGATGCGTGGTCTAGCATGGGATGCACTCTCTTCATCCCAGGCATATGGCCATAGCCAGCAGGGAACACGCCATCGACATACGCTGCAGCCTGTCGATGAGCTACTCTCACATGCGTCGGAACACGATGTGCAAATTGACCTTGACGTCCCGCGCACGGTTCGCGGGCACGAGCGCTTCTACACACGCTACGGCCGGGGTCAATGTGAACTTTTCTGTGTATTACATGCAATGAGCCTATTTTGTAATGAGTGTGGATACTGCCAGGGCATGGGCCCTTCCGCTGCTATGCTTCTCATGCACATGCCAGCGCAACACGCACTCAAAGTCATGGAGCGCCTGCATGACGAGTATGGATTCCATGACGTATATCGGCCTGGGTTTCCTGGTCTTCGAAGTGAGTTCTACGTGCTACGTCAGCTGCTAGCGACCTTTGTGCCGCGATTTGCTCGCATCTTATCTGACGCGGGTCTTGCGCCTAGTGCGTACGCCACGAGGTGGCTCATGACCGTCTACCACGGCGTGCTTCCCTATTCAACGCAGATGCGTGTGTGGGATGTCTTTATGGCACAGGGCCGCGATGCTTTGTTGCTCGTGGCTGTGGCAATTTTGCGTGTTCTGGATGCTCAGTGCTACGACGAGCACACAAGTGACATTCTTGATTTTGTGAGCATGCAAATTCTACCTGAAGACGATAATGCGATGCTGACGTGGATTCGCCATGCTATGAAGGATCCAGCGGTCCAGTCGTGTATAGCCAAGTCGCGTACCGACTGGAAACGGCTTGTGGAGCTTGGCAAAGACGTAGAGGAGTTTGTGTAAGATTAGTGTGAACACATCCACGACATGATGATTGGATTGGCGTCGTCACTTGGTTCCATGTGTCATGAAGGAACACCTCCACTATAGGTGGGGTGAGGTGGGGTGTGTGAGGTTAGTTAGGTAGGAACAAACATGTGCTCTGTCCGTCAAGTCGAGCGTGAGGAACTTGCTGTCTGGTCGTAGCCGCCGAGTTATGCCAGGGCTGCCGGAAGCTTCGGCTGGATCACCGAACCGGGCACCACAGTTGTCTGCTATGTGCAGAAGAGGTACGTGTGCGTTCATGGCAGGAATCCAGGGGCTAGGGGAGAGAGGCACTAATGTACGCAGTGATCCTTCGCCACATATCCAGTATGTTGATGATGTTGTTGGTCTGCTCATACTTTTTTTTTGCTTGTTTACTTACTTGGTTGTTTGTCTCAGCCTTGTATGATGTTGGGGATATGCCATACAGAGTAGCAGCTCCGCTCCTGCAGCAGTGTCGGCCAGATCAACTGCGCATGATCGAAGATGCTTCGCCTGTAAGTACGACACGAACCATATCCGCTATGCCTTGCGCACTCTGGATCTCTGCTTACGCTGCTGCAGCATCTTCTTGAATACTCTGATGAGTTATGGCATCGTGCATGTCTACGCGACTTTTCCGAGCTCCGAAAACTTCATGAGGATGGCACACTACCAACGCCGCCAAGTTGGCGCGATCTATACCGAGTACGTGCATAAGCCGCCCGACCTGTTCTCACACTGCACGAGACCAAGCAGCAACAAACAGAAGAGGCCAAGGCGCTTGCTACAGCGCGTGTTAAGGGCCGCTATGCCGAACATAGTGCACAAAAGGATGCGAAGAAACTCGTCGTGTCGAACCTGCCAATGCCACTCCATCGTCGCCGACGCCCCATGGAAGAGCGGCGTCCAATGAGCTCACTGGAATCGAAAGGCAAATCTATGCTGCTGAAAGCACGTACTGGACATGCGATGCGAACGCGGCAAATGATGCGACCTGTGCGAGTAGGGAACATGCACACAGTTGGGTCACGAACAGGCTTTGTTCGCTCAGCTCCTACGCCTCAGCCGATGTCGATGCGAGGTACCAGCTCTAGCGTGAGCACTAGTGCTCCCCCCTCCTCATCCTCATCAGACTGTTCAGCGCGCATGAATGTGCGGCCCTCTTCTGACCAAGCTCAGCGGCTAAATGCGCGGTTTCCTTGAATCCCTCTCCATATACGTAGCACATATACATATGACCGAACACCAGGACGAGAAAAAAAAAAAGATGCATACTATGATGATGAGACTATGTCTTGGAGCGTCTTCAGCTACGAGGCACGTTATCCATAGCTGGGACATGCTTGGGATTGGAGTATCGATAATAGAGATGCATTACGTACGACTGGTGTACAAAAAATAATTCCACGAATGTGGATAAATGCATGGGCCAACCAAGTCGTGAAAGAAACAATCATTTGCCTATACAGAATTGTGACGCTCCACCGACATTCGTGGCCAAGTGGTCCAAGAGGAGAGACGGTAGAAGGACCAAGCGAGTGGCAGCGAGCGGATGCCATGTCCTTCAACTTTACATGGCCTGATTTTTCTGCTGAATTCTATGAATACGCCGTGCAGACACTGACGACGGCGCTGAATCGCGGGCAGAAACCCAAATCGATTGTGGGCGATATCCATGTCAAAGGACTACATATGGGCCGAGTGCCGCCGGAGCTCGAGATCCTGGAGATTGGTGATTTGAGTCGCGAGCGCTTTCGAGGGATCTTCCGCTTTGTCTACGCTGGCGATGCACACTTGGAATTCTCGACGGGCGTTCAGGCGAACCCACTAGCTCGTGGATCGGAGGACCACGGCATCTTCAGCGGGCCTATGACGTCGCGGGGCATGCTTTTTGCCGCGAGTCCGCTTACCGTGCCTATGCGTGTACGTCTGTCGGATTTCAAGCTGCGCGCTATTGTCGTTCTCGTGGTGTCGCGAACGAAAGGCATCACACTCGTGTTCAAAAACGATCCCCTCGAAAGTGTCAAGGTCAGCTCAACGTTCGATAGCGTCGGCGTGATCCAGCGCTACTTGCAGGAAGAGATTGAGGGACAACTGCGCGAAATGTTCCGTGCAGATCTACCGAGCATCATACATCGCCTGAGCCAAGACTGGCTCCGCACTGAATCGAAGGAAAAAGTCGTGCCACCGCCGTCGGCGCAACCAGCCAAGCCGGCGATGCCACCAGTCCCGTCGGACGTATGGCCTTCGCACCACACGGCCGACGTGCCACTGTCTGTGCTCGCACTGGAAGAGGCTGCTCCCAGCGCATATGCATCGCACCTCACCAAGCTAGCTACGGCTTCTCAGAGCTCGCAAGGACTCAAAGACCTCGTCCAACCTGTGGGGTCACATCCCGCAGGTGCACGAACCTTCCACACGACCAGCCGCGTCCGTGTGCCGTCATCGCTCGAGTCCAATGCGCCACCTACTCCCATTGCCCTATCGTCGCCCGGGGGCCTGGACGTCGCGGGCCATCTTGCTGAGCTGCTTCGTGCCAATCACACACTCAGTCCCTACACGCCGCATCCGCGCCTCGTGGCACTACGCACGATGCCTGCGCATCGCCCTCGATCCAGTCGTGTGCATGCTCGACAGAAACGCGCGTTCCACTTGTCCTAGAGACAATATGCCTCGTCCAAGATGGGTGGATGCACGCGCAAGTTACTTGCCGCTTGTTCGATCGCCTCTTTTGAGAGGACGAACGCGTTGTCCGCGTGTTTCGAGTCCTTTGCGTGCAAAAGCAGACCTGCATGTGCCAGAGCCAATGTCGCATCCTCCACGCGCAGGCCAGCGGCCAGCGACAGGCGAGCCAGCGTCGTTCTGCTGGGCAGCGGCACATCCTCCTCGACAGTGGACGACAGCATCGTGGATGTCTGAGCTACTGGCTCTGTGCGTTCTTCGCCAGCCCAGCCACGCAAGGAGGTCTTGCGTCGCTTGGACGCCGCGGCTGGCTGCTGCAATCGCATTGGTCTCGGCGCGGATGTGTGCCCGGCCAAGATGGCCCGGATCTGGGCGCCGTGCGGAGCGTATGCTGCGAGCAAGGTGCGGATGAGCTGTGCAGACCAGAACGCCATATACCCTTTGAGTCCTAGCTCAGATAATGGGCGCTCCGGTGTGCCAGGGACAAGCGCCGAGCGTGATAGATAGTAGCTGTATTCCATGAGCAGGGTGCCGTAGCCACGGCGCTGATACGGTGGGAATACCACGATGCATGCGAGATTGTAGTCGTCGTACGACACTTTTTCTTTGGAGAAAAAGCCAACGACATGATCAAACTGGCTCGTCGCGTCTGTGAGGATGTAGAGCCAGAAAGGAGCGACGTCGAAAAACACCGTCTTGTGATCAATAAACAGCTTGCCAAACAAACACATGTTCTGCACGAACAGCTTCGCCTGTGCACCATCGACCTCCCAGAGGATGTGCGCCCCTCGCTGATATACCTTGCGGCCTGGGGGATGGGTATATGTACATGTTCGGCGGTGCGCATGAAACGTCGATGCAGTGCACATGTACTTGAAGCAGCCCTGGCATATCCACAGCGTTGGCGCCTTCCTAGGGTACGGACTGGCGTACCAGGTGCGGATCACGTACTCATCAAACACCACACTGTCTCAGCACGCTTCCGCACTGCTACGTACCGTTCGATGACGCGCTCATGCTCCTGTTCCGTCGGCGCCGTGGCATCGGCGAGTGACATGCCCAGAGTGGAGGCCCAAGCCAACTTGCGTACCGCCACCACATATCGTCATGTCGGAGGAGGAGGACCTGTTCCCGAATCCCTACGACAGGCCGGTAGTTTCGGCAGCATCGGCCGCGCAGACAAATACCACAGATACGAGTGCTGTGACAGATTCGACTAGGTCAGTGGCCCCTCCGACCGTTTCTGCGCCGGTTCCGTCTGATCATGCTACTGAAGCGACGGAAGATGAAGAACTCTCGCGTGCACTGCGTGACTCGCTCGCTTTTGAGCAGGAGGACATTCGCCGGCGTCAAGAGGAAGACGAGGCTCTACTAGAGGCTGTGCTACGTGCGAGCAAGGCTGACCACGCCCGGCAACTTCGTGAGCTTGAAGAACACCAGAAACGTGAGCGCGAGATCATTGAGGAGTCCCGGCATGAGGCGTATCGGGATCAGCGGCGCCGCGAGGCTGAGCTACAGCGTCATGCGCTCTTGGAAATGGAAATTATGGAACAGAGTCGGCGTGAACATGAGCAGCGCCTGCACGCACACTCAACAACATCGCCTGTGCACACAGTCACAGCGGAGCATGATCCAGAAATGGAAAACCTCTTGTGGCTCAGGAACCATCCCCCCTCGACGTCGACGTCGACGTCGTTGAGCGCCCGATCGAGCCTCGCTGGCCCGCCCGACACGGCCTCAAATCCTTCTTCTGTCGCTGAATATCATGCCATGGCCGGCGGCATCCCTCATGAATCGCCGCCCAAGTATGAGGACGAGTTTCCCAATCCATTTGACTCTCAGACATCAACCGCGGCCATGGGCTCGGCGGACCCACTTTCATCAGCGACAAATCCTATTTCGCCAACTGGCCATGTCCTAGATTCAGCAGTGCCATCACCCCGTCCCTTGTCATCTCCTGTTCCTCCGTCATCTGCAGCACTCACCGACGAAGACGCTCCGCCACCAGTGTCGCGAGGGCCAACGCATACGCTCAGCCGTTATGAACAGTTGTTTGGACGACACGAAGACGACTGGGACGATGCATCGTTCCGATCCGACTCACCAGAAAGTCCTGCGCCATCCAGTGGTTGGGGCTCAGAAGTAGAGTCCTCGGAAGCTGAGGCGCGAGAGGTGCCGGGCGAACGGCCGACAACAGACTTCATGTCAAGCACCAGAGCTGAGTCAATGCCAGAGTCTGAGTGGGCACAACACGCAAGTGGAATCGACCTCACATCCAGTACAGCGCCTCTCCGTCTTGGGAATGTCCCGCAACCCACGACCATGCGTAGTGACATACCACTCACCAGTCAGCCATCTGGTCCGATGCCACACGCCGACGCGGCTCATGCCGAGACACCCCGCGCCCGATCACCACATGTCGTAACACCGCATGCCGAGACGCCCCCCTTGGAAGCCGTGCGTAGCGGAGAGCAGCATCCTGGACCCTCGCCACTCAGAACCCCTCCAGCTACCCAGTCTCAAATTCAACCGCCGCTCGGAGGCCCTTCTCCACTCCCTCGTCCTCCCAGCTATACGCCGCTAGCTGGGACCTCAGCCAACACCCCACCCATCACGACGCCGCCACTCAACACGCCACCACCCAATCCACTGCCTCTTCGCACCCCACCAGGCGAAGCGACACAATCGCCCAAGCTGCCACGTGCATCTCCTCGTCATTCTCCACACACCACCAAAGACACCAACCTGCCCAAGACGCCATACCCACCTGAATATGCCGAGGGCCAGCCGGCATTGCGAGGCGTGCAGTTCGGCACTGCGATGCATCCATTCTCCCTTGAGCTCAGTACTCCGCGTGGCGTCGCGTTATACCCATCGCCCGATCTGTCTACCGAATGCGTGCTGCCCCAAGCGGCCGAGCACATGCTCTACTTCCCTGACACCATTGAACTTGGCCCACCGAATCGACCGTATTTCGTGATTCGTGCGTACTCATGGAAACTGCTGCTGCAAGCCATGGCCTGGTATGGGAAAACCGTTGTGCGTGCGCAGAATGGCCGTCTCTTCTTACACGTGGCCATCTGTGTGCCGTGGCGCACTGATAAACCTTCGTTCACATCCCCGGCCTTTGTGTGCTTAGCACTAAGCACCGACAACACTTGTGCCACGAAAAATCCCACGATGGAGTCATTCTGCAAGAGCCGGCAGTCGTCACTGACATGCGTGTCACTCGTGTCACATCCGCTTCTCCTTCCGACGGATCTCGTCACGTTGGCACAGTCACTCTTTTCTGCCCCACAGCTTAGCAGTGCTCCGGCCCTCCGTGAGCTTAAACAGGCCATTGCTTCACAGGACGAGTGGCTCGAGTCGCGAGCTCAGTACTTTTCATCTCGTTCAGCCTCCAACGCCGCCAGCTCGCCAGCACCTGTCGACCACCTCACCATGTTCGAGCAGCAATGCTTGCAGCACCGCCTTTCTCTCCTGCACCATCCCATTTTGTCCACGGGCGAGCTAGATGCTCAGGTACAAATGCCACAGCATCGAGAGCATTTCCGCGAGCGTGTGCGCCGCACGTTTTCTCGATGGAACATGTCGAATGTCGCGCCAGAGGAAGATCTCGCCGCTTGGATCACCCCATACGACGTGTCTGCGCCGCCATGAAAGACCTCGTTTCGCCATCCTTGCCCACCAAGCAACCCTAGCGTATATATACACCACACATGCACATACGGAACCTCATCATAGACGGGCCATAGATCCACTGTTCCTCGAGTACTTACTCACTGTGCACCCTTTCGCGTGCCGAAATTGTGCATGTTATTAGTGCACTTGGAGCAATGACTCTTTACATAAGCCATTGTGATCGCCGGTCGTTTGCTCCTAGTCGTCCGCCGGCCGTCATGGTGCAGATCACTGTACCTGACTGGGTCGTGCATCGAGCGGACGAGCGGTCAAAACGCACGACCATTTACAGCTTGAGTGTACACCCAGATGGCACGCGTCTAGCGACAGGCGGGCTCGACACGAAGATCCAAATATGGGCCACGGCGCCGATCCAGGACGAAGACGTGCAGGCCCCACGCTTACTATGTACTCTGGCCCGGCACACAGGCGCAGTTCTCGCTGTGCGCTGGTCTCATAACGGCAGGTATCTGGCCTCAGGTTCAGACGATACCGTTGCTCTTATCTGGGAACTTGTTGAGACGAACACAGCCGATGCGGGCACCGGAACATCAACTGCCATGAGCACTGGTTTCGGTTCTGAGGCCAACGTCGAATATTGGCGCCCGTGCCGCCGACTCCCGGGACACACCTCCGACGTCACCGATGTTGCATGGAGCGAGACAGATGCATATCTTGCAACTGTCGGACTTGACTCCCTCGTCATGATCTGGTCCGCCAATGACTCCTTCGACAGGATCCGCACCATTCGAGGACACCATGGGTTTGTGAAGGGTGTTGCCTTTGATCCAATTGATCAGTTTCTTGCCACAAGCAGTGATGATCGCACTGTGAAGATTTGGCGCACTAGCGACTGGGGCTTGGAAGCCTCTGTAACAGAGCCGTTCAAAGGCAGCCCCAGCAGTACTTTCTTTCACCGTCTCTCATGGTCGCCTGACGGTTCGCATCTACTCACTGCCAATGCTATGAATGGACCCGTCTTTGTCTCTAGCGTCATCGATCGGTATACATGGGCCAGTGACATTGCCCTAGTGGGCCATGAAAATGCCGTCTCCGTCGCGGCATGCAGTCCTCAATGGTTTCAAGGCACTCCGTCTCCGGACGCGCCCCCCGTCACAGTTGTCGCTCTCGGCGCTCAGGACCAAAGCTTATCTGTATGGATGACGGGCATGCCGCGCCCTTTGCTCGTCGCTCGCGATCTTTTCGAACGGCATGTCATGGACCTCCAGTGGTCTGCTGACGGATACACATTGTACGCATGTTCGTCCGATGGCTCCGTCGCTGCTCTCGCTTTTACAGCAGAAGACCTGGCACCACTTGTCCCTGACCATATACTCACCAAAGCACGCACCAAGTATGGCTTCATGCCGTCCGCCCGCACAACTACCAAGCGTTCACCTCTCCCACTCGCTCCTGCACCTGTTCTTTCTACACTCCGTCCACCGCCTCCGCCGCCCCTTGTCACCAAGATCAGTCGAGATCCATCGGAACGTCTCGTGCAAAAAATCACACGCGCCAAAAATGGTAAGCGGCGTATTTGCCCCACACCTGTCGGCTCTAATCCAGACTATGCGCTCGCTCAACAGACTGCTCCGACCGTGCACGGGACAACGAATAATTCACTCGTGTCTTGGCCAAAACCGCCGTCGAACACTCATGCATTAGGGCCCAACGGTACTTCCCGGCCAAACAGTCTGCTGTCTCCTCACACGCTGGACGTGTCGATAAGCCATACAGATTGGGCTCCGAGGGACGTGCACGTGTTGTCACATCTTCGAGTAGCTGCATGCCACGGCGTCGTGGAAGTCCGCAATGAAGCAGACGGCGCAGAGGTGACCTGGCTCGCTGAAGAGCGGGTACAATGGCGCGACTGTCTCTACAGCCCTGTCCTGAGCACAGCTGTGAGTGAGCGTCTGATTGTCTTTTCTCTTGTGGATGGCTCTTTTCTCTGGTATACGTGCGCCGGTCGCAGAATTGCTACACTAATGACACCGGAGCCGTGCACTCAGCTTGCTACTCAAGGCGCGTATGTCGCTGCCATAACTCGTGATGGGTATATATGCCGATGGAATGCTGTAACTGGTGCGGCTCATGGTCAGCTGGTCCGCCTTCCGCGCGACGACGTATCGTCGTTCTTTGTGCACACGAATGGTGTGCCGGTGGCTGTGTTCCGTGGTCGCCAAGTTGCTTTGGCTTGGGATGAGCGAAAAAAGACATTTGTTTGCGTTGCACAAGGCTCTCTTGCACGCCTCAGTGCAGCGTGGCACGTGAGTGTCCGCGATAGCCATACGATGGTGCAAGGGCCCGTTGTGCGTGTCGAGCGTATGCTCAACGACGTGCTCACGACGCCGGGTGAATCCCTCGCATCTCCTGATACCGCGTCATCAGCCACGCTTCGACACCTTGAAATGCGCTTACAAGCCGCAGAGCTGCTCGATAGCCCAACCGAATACCGCAATGCCCTGCTAGCTTTAGGCCGTCACCTCGCTGAAGAGGGCCTTTGGAATCAAGCAGACGATTTACTGCGCATGTTCTTGGGCCCCATATACTATCGACCTAACGAACCTGCCTGGGACTCGACGGTGCTCGGAATGTCGAAACGTCAGCTTCTTTCTAGCTTGCTTGTGACCATGGAGCATGGCAAGCTTGACAGTCTTGTTCAGGGTGTGTCGGAGGTGCTTCATGCACTGGAGTAACGCCAGGAGCGCCTGTGCTCCTGTCTCCACAAACTCTCTTGTAGAACACACATGTATTACTGCTGCAAATTCCACTGATATACCACCCGTTTCACACCACCAACAACAAAGGAAAACCTGTAGAAGTGACGATTTACGTATATGGGACTAACTATTTTCGAGAAACAGCTGCAGTTCTCAGCATAAGTGTGTGTATTATTCTTATGCATGACATACTCGCTGCCTGAATACGACCCTAGAAAGGGACAGCATAGATAGCTGGCGGCAAGGATTACCAGATAGTATGACCGCCGCTAACGATGATATCAGCGCCATTACAGAACGACGAAGCATTGCTAGCAAGCCAGACAACGACACCACGGAGCTCGTGCGGGTAACCAATGCGACCCATTGGGTTGGCTTCACTCCAGCGCTGGAGCAGCTCCGGGTTCGAGTCAAGCTGATCGGCCACTAGGTTCGTGCGGAAGTAACCAGGCGAGAGGGTGTTGACACGAATGCCGTATGGACCCCATTCAGCAGCCAGGTTACGGCCCAGCTGAAGCACAGCCGACTTACTCGTGTTGTAAGCAGTCCACTCTTGGTCACGGTTCACAACCGTGCCCGACATAGATGCCGTCAGAATGATAGAGCCCGTCAAGTCTGGACGTTGACGCATCACACGAGCAGCGGCCTGGGCAGTAATAAAAACACCAGTCGTGTTGACTTCCATCACCTTACGGAACTCATCAACCGGGTAGTCGATCGCTGGGTGCGTCTGCATGATACCAGCGTTGGCCACGCAAATGTCGAGCTGTCTCTTATACACATCTGACGCTGCCGACGAAGGCTTAGGTGT
>ERZ1030923.154-NODE-154-length-11557-cov-6.116675_pt1 | contig 11557 bp, 10 predicted proteins | sample MGYA00518601_ERZ1030923 | MGnify/ENA primary metagenome ERZ1030923 (study PRJEB33718, sample SAMN03159691) | human skin metagenome | collected 2014-05-20 | study: EMG produced TPA metagenomics assembly of the PRJNA266117 data set (Human skin bacterial metagenome... | reverse complement strand
GATGCTCAGGAGTCTCGTGGGCTCGGAGATGTGTATAAGAGACAGATACTATACTTACCTTGCTACTATAGTTCCAATTCGTCATCTATCTGCTCACTTGCGTATTGCTCTCCCACATGCACATGTGCTAGACGTACGAAACCGCCATAATGCATACGTGTTTCAAAATAGCGTTCGCCTTGTACACTTCCATCATTTTTCCCTACAGGTTCGTCGAATTCCACACCGACCCAGAAGCCAGGTGCAAACTTCGTGGGGCCGATAAAACGCACTGTACCGCGCCGTTCAAACCCATCACCCGTATCAACCATGCATCGTGCACCGCATTCCACGCCGTCCTTGTGTTGATCATTAAGTCGATGCTTGTCTGTCACTTTCGCTGCTCCTACTGTTCCTGCATTGGATGCAAAGCGGCCCAGGCGGTGCGCTTGCTTGTATGCACGGAGTGTGTCGTGTCGCGCTGCATACTGCTCGTCAGAGAGCTCGTACTTCGTCACGCTCTCTTCGTCAGCAAGCAATGGCCCACGTTTGTCATGCACCTGAATCTGCATGCCATCTGATGCACCCCAAGCCTGCAAAATAGCGACTTCAGGTGGGAATGTTGCACAATTTGCCACTCGTCCGTCGCCATGCACCAATTCAAGACGCTGGGCTGCCGGTGGAATGCCCGTGACGATTTCCACACGCTGCTGAAGCTCGTCTTTGCGAATGTCCTTGGGGAATCGCCTCTCCGACAATACGTGCACGCCTGGTGAATGAATGAATAACGTCACATGCATTATGGAACGAAACCAATGCTCCTAAACGGACTCACCCACCTTCACAATCACGTTGACCTAGGAGCGGAGGGATGTTCGTATCATGCCATGTCCTCCACATCATCCAACAGAGTCGACTCGACTGAGACATTTCTGCGCCCACATATGTGACGCGTCAAATTGAGTTTGTGGACGCGCCACACTTGAGAATCATTGAGTTTTGGCATGCCATCTGAGCAAGCGCTCCAGTTGGTACATGATGCGAAGCTGAGTCAAATGACCGGATCGCTACGTGCATACAAGTAAGTACAGTGCATGCACCTTCGTCTTCTTACATATAGCGCGGAACTTGTGCGCCTCTCACTCTTAGAGACGCGTCAGCTTCATGCCGAGCTGGCTCCCATGGCAGACGCAGCGCGTGCAGAGCAGGCATCTGGCCATGAGCAACCAAATGCAGCACTGGCTGCAAGAATAGTCACACATCACTTGCAGGCGTATCGGAACAAACGATGTCTTCTCGTGTACCACCGAGAGCGACTTGACTGGCTTCGCGCCCGTGTCTGGGACAAGGCAGGAGCCCTTGCACTCGTCTTGAACGAAGACCGATCAATAGATCCATCCGGAGCAGCCTCGATTCGTACTCTTTTGGATCCAGCGGAGCTTGAATGGCTCCGTTCATATGCTGCTCTTGTTGCTCTGTACAAGGACGCGTTCCTCGATGTGCTGGACGTGACATGGCCGCTTTCGCAGAGCTCGTCATCCAGTACGTCGTTCGACAGACCATCCTCATCATCAGGCCCGGGCTCAGCCAGCACGAGCCGCGCACGCCAGGCGCTATGCGGCGGCTTTGATGTACGTTCGGATGCAGCCTATGCGACGACGGCAGCGCCCAATTCCGTACGACCTCCCGATGACGTGATGATCTACGTACTGGTGACTCGCAATGTGAGCGATGTGGAAACAGAGCGGGGGACCATCCATCTTCGTGTAGGTGAGCGACTGTATGTTCGACGCGACGAGGTCGAGGCATTGCTCCTGCGTGGCTGGCTGCGAGAAATCGATCCATAACAACATCGTCCCATATACCACATATACATACTACTATATCACGGCACAGATATGGATATTTGTTGGAAGAGAGGGTAAAGACAACGTGGATGAGAGTGACACGGGGCATCAAGATTGGAGATAAGCTAATTAGGAAGAGAGGACTTGATGGGCCCCTGGAAGCGTCATCAACCATCAAAGTAAAACAGACTCTTTCGACGTCCGCCTGTCTCGGAATTAGTGGCAGTTGTAGGTGTGGAGGGTGGTTTGTCCTCTTCGACAGGCTGCCAGTACTGGCTGTACATGTCATGGATGGGGCCGCCATCGGGCAGTTGCAGAATCGGGTACATGGGCATGCCAGACATAACATCATGACTCCACGTCCGCAGGGGATGATGCATCGAGCTCCCCGACGCCGACGATGACATGGCCAAAGGAGAAGGACGTTCCATGCGCAAGGACTGACTCAGGCGCTCCATGGACGGATGCGATGGTGGCAATGCACTCCAGCCAAGGCCTGGGCGCCGAGGACTTGAGCCATGCATGCTCGAGCTCAGAGAAAGAAATGAAGAGCGTGATCGAGTCATGATGCTTGTGCTTTTCGATGAGTGCGGCGAGGAGCGCTGAAGAGCCCCAGGACTCGGTCCTCTGGAGCGGCCATCGCCTCTCGCTCGCGGAGGCGCCAGGAGCGGAGGTAGCACACGTATGCCCCGCGCTGAACTTGGTTTGCGTCGATGCGCTGTGGCTGGCAAAAACGGCGCAGACGCATCGCTGCTGCTGCCGCCATCGCTATGGCGAGATGCCACGGACACGTCAGTCATAGACTTGTTCGATGCATGTGCAATCGAACGGCGCACTGGCTTGGCAGTCGTGATCGATGATGACGATGACGGTACGCGTGCTGATGCGAGCGCGGAATCATTCATGCGCTGGGCACGACGAAGTGACTCCGTCGCTGAATCTAGACGTTGTGTGGAGGATGCAGGACCCATGGGCTGAACTCGGCTGTTGGTGGCGGATATACTTGGTTCAGCGTGGTGCCCTGTGCCAGTGGCAAGCAAGTTCAGAGGCGAGAAGGCGACTCCATCTCGAAGAGACGATGATGGACTGTCGGCGAGCGTCTTCTCGGCCTGAGACGAGCTTTCGCCAAGCACCAAACTCTTCGGTGGAGAGTCGACATACAGCGACCTATCATTGGAAGGCACACGTTGGGGAGCGGGAAGCGATGTTGATGGCGCCGGTAATGCAGCATGGATGGCCATACGAGAGCGAGTCAGATTCGAAGGCACGGTTGCCACCGAGGCCACTTGATCACTAGGGGATGATGATGGCCACGGCTCGCGACGCGGAAAGAGCCGATCGCTCGACTTGACATCGTCGTCATCCATGCTACCATGAGCTTCGGACTTTGCTCGGGACTCTGCGCGCAAGATAGAAGCTGATAACGACTTGGCCGTCATGGCTGTGGAATCTGCGGCCGTTGGAGTGAAAGGAGACGTTCCCAGTGGTCTTGACACGTGTACCTTGTCGAGCGACGCGGCACATGCACGTACTGAAGCATTCGATACATAGTTCATGAACTCGTTTAGGCCCTTGCTCTGCTGCTGGTCAAACTGTCGGCAACGTTCGGAACAGAAGATCGGAGCTGTCTTGGGAAGCGCTGCATTCGGCCTATTCGATTGACGACCGATTTTGGAGCGCTGGGTGTGGCGACGTAGGGACGACATGGCTGCAGCCTCCCAGACATCTTCGCCATCCAAAGCAGGTTCATTTGCGCGGAAGTCTGTATTGTCGGTCTCAATGAGGCAGTCGCACACCACGCAGAAGGCATGATCCCATACGCCCTGGCCATCCGCTACGACGGCATCCTCGTCGGAAGACGAGGAATCGGATGCGATATTATCACGGCGACTGAATCTGGCACGTTGAGGCATCGAGACGTTATTCCGCGCCTCCCTCATCGCTTACGCGATACTTCGGGGTGCGTTTTAGCCTCTGGACTCGATCAAGGTAGGCGGTGGATTCAGTGTCTGGATGCAAAGACAGGCGATCGAGAGCCCCGCCACGGACTTTCTCGATCCTACACTCGCCCCATTTCCCCCCTGAAACTCGCAACAATTTTTTTTATGCAACACCGCCAGGGGAATCCATCCAAAATGGCCCCTCACGTACTCCACGTGGTCCTCCACGTTCAGCATCACTCATTTGTTGCCCCAAGCGACGAGGTCCAGAGCCAAAAAAATAAAAAGGCCCACAGGTGCGTCTGAAGCTGGCGTATTGTGCAGGCCAAGGAACGTGGATGGACGAAGGGGCGAGCAGCAGCATCCCAATCGTGACGGCGGATGCTGCATCTCCGCAAGAATATCGCATTTTAGAGGTGCCGCCGGAGGTCGAAGCATTGATCGAGAGAAAAGACGTGCCACTCCAATTCAACGGACGTCTTGCAGACGAAGCTGCGCTTGTAACGCATGATGCTACTTATGCTGTGCGACAAGTTGCACAGAGCAACAGTCTGCTATTATGCTCAGTCGATGTGCGTGACAATGGGTCGCATGCGCTCGTTTTACGACAAAATGTTCAGGACACGCTTGAGCTCGTGCGCACATGTGCGAACCTTGAGCGCATCATGAGCCTGCTGGATGAAGACATGTACACAGGTGGTGAAGAGCACGTACATGATCGTACCAAGCGTCATTACACGCGCAACGAGCTCATGTCAGTTGTCCAGGCGAGTGAAGCTGAGTTCACACAGGGACTACGGGCCTACCATGTGATTGAGCTGGATGGCTACCTCCGTCGCGTGGCGCCTGACCTGGTGGTGGACTTACTGCACTCGCTCCTTGCACATGTAGATATATTTGCATGTGCACCAGACCGAGTGCCATTCGTGCGCATGTGCGAGGCATTGGCACCGCGTGCATGTCGTGCAGTGGCCGAGGCCATGGTCGGCGACTGGTTCTGTGCCACGCCCCAGAGAGCAAGTGCGCCAACAGTGCCATTGCATATTCCTCTTGCACGCGAGAGTGTGGCTCAGTTCTTAGGCTTGCATCTCCTACGTACGCAGAAACGCATGCCGCTCATTGCATTCATGGATGCGTGGCATCATGAGCTGGGCATCATGAGTCAGGATGCACACCTCGCACTGCTCCAGGTACGTGAGAAATGGTCGTCCGTATCTATTGCAAGCGCACTAACACTTGCGACCCATCTACTATACAGGGACATTATTTACTATACCCAGCACCGGCCACGTTTGCTGAGACGAATGCCCACGCAGCAGCGACGCCAAGTCCACTGCCACGTGCGCTGGCCGAATTGATAACGATCCAGTATTTTACTCATACGGTGCTGCCGAACGCACCGGCCCAGCGGATGCAAGAGCTGTTTCTGTTGCGACCACAGTGGGTGCGAGAGGAGCTCGTGCCATTCATCGCCCCGATCGCGACGAGCGCAGGCAGCGTCGAGAGTCTGCTCCTGAAGCACGGCCGCAACCTGCGCGCAAGATGGTCCCCTGCGCATGCACAGGTCCTCCTGCATGGTGCTTGGAGTCCTCACGATGTAGCAACAGCAGGAGCAGGATCATGTACATTGTATCAGGCACGCGTCAAGTACTCTTGATTTCCAGCACCAGGTTGCAGGTCATTACGCCCACATACGTAATTAGGAGAAACAGGCCCAGTGGACGGCTAGATGAAAAGGCATTCATAGACACTGTAATAAGCATGACCAGCAACATGCACACCATCACTGCGCTGCTCAAAAAAAGAGCAGGACTCAGCGCGATTCGATAAGGAGCACGAGAAGGGTGTGTTGATGTCAGCCAGGTAGTCGACAGGCCAACGCCCAGGAGTAGGTTCGTGAGTGGACTCGCAAAGCAGGCGGTCAGTGCCATGAGTGGATGACCCAGTTGCGCGATAGATAGGTTCGTCACGACGTCGCCGAGCGAATTGCCGAGTGCGAAAACAGTAAGGCCGAGGATCGCCTCGCTCCAGTGATAAATGTAACCCCAGGCACGCAATAAAGCCAGCACGCCATCCACACTCGCGACGATCCAAAGAAGGCCCATAAAAAAGCCGAGCAAACTACGCACGACCAAGAAACGCTGCAGTTGCGCGGGGGAGTCGCGATCTGGCGAAGCACGCAATTTGCGCCACACGAACACACCAACAATGCCGCCACACACACCCACGCTAGCCAGGAGTGCAGGAGAGGCTCCATACGACCATAGCATCATTTCGGGCACGGCCACACACTGGATACTGGAGAGGAAATGATCCGCTGCAACGCGCTCGCTCGTTTTCACTAGAGGACCAGGTGTTTCCAACACGGCAACGGCCTCATCCCACACTGCCTCCCGTAGCTCGACGGCCCTCGTGGCTCCATCGGCCGGTTCGTCCGACAACGTCTGTCGAAGCATCCTAAGCGAGTCATGCAAGCGATACTCGTCTGGGCTGATGAGCGGCACACTCAATCGAAGGACGAATAGGGCCGGGGCACAGGCTACGCTGGCGACCCGATTGCCCCAGGACTTGTGTGTGAAGTTGACGAGCGACGGACATAGCGCCACAAATACAATGCGGGAAAATGACAAATCGTTGTTGTGACAGTCCTGAAGAGCCATAATTTTGCACATGATCGAGGCTGTGGCGCGGGAAGCTGGGGCTTCATCAAAGGTCTTGCTGGTTCGTGGGTGGGTGTGCGTGGGGGGCACACGCTCCATGGAGTTGTATGTGAAGCATCGCGTCAGCATGCGGCGGTCTTGGACAGGGCCTGACGGTGATGCAGGCGAGTGTTTGTTCGAAAAAGACGCAGACGGAGACAGAGATGCCACACGTTGCGTCCTAGATGATTGGCGCCATACGGCCCTAGACACTGGATCAATGACATGTTCTGCGAGGCTCGGCGTGAACAGGAGACCTGCATCAGAATGGAGCGCCATGTCATGCATGCGCATAGCAGACAAGATGGAGTGGCGTGCGACTCGCGGGCCAGATGGACTGTCGATTTGGCTCTCGGAGCGATCATGCAAGAGCGGCGTATGCTCAACAGGGATCTGGATTGAAATGGAGTGATCCTGAGTCTTCGCTGGAGTTGGGGTACTGGGCGCCATTCGTCTCTCCGACAAAAGATCCCCCATAACCACCACACCAATGTAAGTGACGTACAATCCAAGCATAGAGATTCCATCGGATAGATCGAGAGTGCCATCGCGAAGAAAAGAGAGAACGAGTACGACAGCCAGCATATACGTGCCTACGTCACGTACGAAGGCAACGGGTGGTATGTCGAACGAGTAGAACACCATTATAGATCCACACACAATTGCCACCGTAAACACAGCGGCCCCCATGATCTCGCCCATGGCCATGGTGCCAGCGTCTTTATCCATGGCTCGGAAGGTCGAAACGACATCTGGGAATCCGTTGCCAAGTGCCAAGAGTGTTACACCCACGATGCTATCGCTCATACCCCACTTGGCCGCAATCGACGATAAGTTCGGGCAGAAAAAATCACTGGCTACAAGTCCCAACACGCTAAACAGCACGAGTAGCCAAAGCACGAACATGAGTGACACAAGTCCAACTAGCACGTGAGAAACCGAAAGAGTTTGCACGCGTGCGGATGCGCAGTAGTACAACGACAGGTATGGGTAGATGGATGTATGTGCACAATGGTCATGTACAAAGCTGCAGGCTTCCTGGGGCGACAAGGATGTTCCGATGGGCGTACAAGAATCTTCACGCAGCATCTGTCCCATGGCATATGCGGCTGGTGTGCGTGCATGGGCTCGATCCATGCACGCACATACCAGCGCCACACACCATAGCAACAGCAACAAGCCTGGCTGTTGCCGTTGCATGAGCCGTAAGCCACACGCACGTGTGGGACAGCAAATGTCAACCTAGCGCCGGACGCGGATCGAGTGATCGATCGGGACAGATCGGCAACGCCCACATGAACACGCCGAGTGCGAGGGAAGGGGGGCCCAAACGAGCGTGGAGGGGAGTGAGCGGCGACACGTGCGGCCAAAATGGCTCTCTCCCCATGCCAGGTGCATCCACGAGCGTCCCTGTTTCATACATGCACCGCTGGCGGGCTGTATGGCCAGTTGGTCGACGTGGGATTCGTGTTGGTGCATCCTCCTCAAAGAGGACACATGCGCAGCGCGTGGACACGCAGACTCGACATGAATCACGACAAGAACGTGAACAGACGCGCGGCGTTCCTCATGCCATGCCAGGAAGCCGCTTAGACGAGCTTATGCGGCATCCGCTCCTTTTTTCCTCCAAGCAGACGCCGCCGCGCTACCCCATCATTCTTTGTCATGGATTGTATGGATTCGATGTGCGTGGGCCGTTCATGGGGCTTGAGTACCACTACTGGTCAGCCACACTGGACGTGCTCCGAGAACGTGTGGGTGCGGAGGTGTACGCGTTTGCCGTGCCACCCACAGGCTCGATACAGCAGCGCGCAGAGGTTTTGCACAATCTGTTGCTGCAGCAAGGTTTCCCGCCCGGCCAGCCGCTGAACTTTGTGGGGCATTCCATGGGTGGTCTGGATGCACGATACCTCATTTCCTGTATTCGGCCGCGCGAATATAAGCCCGTAAGTCTTACGACACTGGCAACGCCGCACCGCGGGAGCCCATTCATGGATTGGTGTAACACAAATATTGGTGTGGGGCTTGAGCTCATCGATGCGATGATGAGCGAGGTACGCCCGAATACGGTGCCGGACGATGCGCCGAATCGTGCTCCGTTCAGCCTCAAAGCGCCGCTGTTCACACGCGACAAGGCCGATGTCCAGAAGAATCCTTTGAGCCGCGCACTAGCGACGGTATCGACGGCTCTTTCGTCCTACATTCTTGCGTTGTTCGATCAGCCTGCGTACGCGATGCTGTCGACACGCTACATGACGCGCTTATTTAATCCGGCCGTACCCAATGTGCCTGGACTTCGCTACTTTAGTGTTGCGACGCGCACGCCGGCGATGTCGGTCCTGCATCCGCTATGGCTTCCAAAGCTCATTCTTGACAAGGCAGCCACGACGGGCTCGTGTGGTGCTGACGCGGACGGAAGTTCCGCAGCACATCGCACTCTGGACGCTGGAAACGATGGGCTTGTGAGCGTGACTAGTGCTCAGTGGGGCGAGTTTCTGGGTGTGATGGAAAATTGGGACCATTGGGACATTCGCGGTCCTGGTGGCACGAAGCGCTTGCGTCCCGCACGCTCCGAGGTCGACCACGACGCGCAGACTGGCAAATGGTCTGCTTGGTGGAACAGGGTGTCTGATTGGCTGCCGACTCGGCGCGGACAGTCGGAGACAAGACCAGCGGCACAAGCATCACACAAAGACCAAGAGTGGAATTGGCGCGAGGCCGCGCTAAGCGAGTACGAGGAAACAACACACACGGAGCGATCAGAGATGCCGTTTCCTGCTGCTGCGTATGCGCTCTCGTCTGCATACGAGAAGGGTGTCGACGCTCAGGAAGCATCGAAAATCGCTCAGCGCTTGGCAGATTGGATCTCGTCACACCTGCCCTCTTCTGGAAAACCTGTAGAAGCTGATTCTTCAAAACCATCTGACGACTCGGGTATGCTTCTCGCCTACCTCACCAAAGACCACCCCCATCGTACAGACGATGCCCATGACGACTCGCTTGGCGAGAGTCGTACAGCTCGAGCGCTGCGTGCGAAACTGGATACCATGCCTACATCTTCCCGAGCGGAACGCGTCTCTACGGCTCTGTTAGAGATTTTCCCATTCCTCGTCAATGCAGGCCACGATGGATCTTTGGGTGCATCGAACGACACATTTGAACGCTTTTGGTCGGCTGTCTGTCGAAATTTGTATGAAGAAGGGTTTTGATAGGTCTAATGCAAGCGGATGGATGTGGAGGTCAGGCATGCATCCTGAGCCATGACGACACCCAAGTGTCTTGGCAGGTTACCAAAACGCCAGTGCGAGCAGCCAGAGAAGTGTTGTGCGTATTTGTAGTCTAGTCTCCGCTCGTATCAAGCCTACATGCCCGCTTCCGGAGCTCAGATGACAGGTATGTATGTGCTAGCGGTCATGACATTCATGGCCGCCATGCATGGTGCTGTATGGGATACGCAAAAGTATGGACGTGGGCGTCTACCACGCTATGATGATGTGATCAGGCCTCTCGAGTGGGGCCAGCTTCAGGTGCTTCATACGACTGATATTCACGGCTGGTATCAGGGGCATTCAAAGCTGTCGCCACCCGAGCCTAATTACAGCGGTGACTGGGGCGATTGGATTGCATTTACGCAACACATGCGCCGGCGTGCGAATGAGCAAGGCATCGACTTACTCCTTGTTGACACAGGTGACCTACGTACGTATACTGATCTCTATCATGTATACTTACGTGCAACTCGTAGACGACGGAAATGGTCTGTCTGATGCATACCCCGAGCTGTCCCCCGATGACCCAAAGCACAAGTGGGCTGTGAACGGCCACATTAGCAACGAGGTGTTTGCTATGGCAGACTATGACTTGCTCACGATCGGAAACCATGAATTGTACAACTTCAGTGTTGCGAGAGATGTGTATGAGTACTTTGTGCCGCATTGGGGCGACCGATACCTGACATCGAATGTCAACATTTCACTACCAGAAGCAGATGGCACACTGCGTTCGCGTCCCATCGGTCAGCGATTCACCCGATTCAAGACGCGCAACCAGCAACTAGATATCCAGGCATATGGTGTCTTGTTTAATTTTCAACTGGGTGCCGAGGGCATTCATGTACAAGATCCGAAAGACATGGTGCGCGAGCCATGGTTTCAAGAGTCACTGCGCGCATTTTCGCACGTAGATGCATTTGTTATTGCAGGCCATATGCCAGTGACAGGGCATGATGGCTGGGATGCGTTGCATGCTGCCATTCGCGACGTCTGGCCGACAACGCCGATTCTCATGCTCGCCGGTCACACACATGTACGTGACTGCCGCATGTTGGATGATTATGCCATGGCACTCGAAAGTGGTCGGTACTTGGAAACGATCGGCTGGATGAGTGTGTCAAATGTTTCATCCGAGCGACCCACATTCTCGCGGCGCTACATTGATGCCAATCCGCGGAACTATGTACGTTGGCACCGCGTTTTATTCGTGTAGTTGCGGCTAACCCGACGCTCTTCTCCCTATACAGGCACATCATGCTGGCATAGAGCATGTGGGACATCTTTCTACTGCTAGGGGCCGCTTCGCACGTGCAACGATGGATGCGATCGCCCTAGCGTGGAATTTGACCGAGCTATACGGTATTGTTCCTCGTGACTATTATTTGGATCGAGCACCATACGGTGATTCACATGCTCTCCTGACCCTAATGACCGAGCACATATTGCCGGATATCGTACGGCCAGTAAATCCAAGGCATGAGAATGTGTCGAGCATAGTGATCATCAACAGCGGGAGCCAACGTTTTGACGTGTTTGCCGGACCCTTTACGAAAAATGACCAGTGTACGTGCTCCTAACTTAACATGACAGACATTGTGAGCCCTTTCCGCGACGAATTTTTCTTCGTGCGAGACGTGCCGTGGCATGCAGCACAGAGATTGGTCGATGGATTAAATGAGCGTGGCGCCGCGCACAACGAACAGCCTGGTGCGATGCATCCGTCGCAGGGTGCTGCAGACTCAATCTTTCATCGGTATTTAGGACATGCGTTCGTCACATACTGGGCGCAAATACTGGGCCTACAGCCAGGAAAGGAGTCG
>ERZ1030923.153-NODE-153-length-11630-cov-5.656328_pt1 | contig 11630 bp, 12 predicted proteins | sample MGYA00518601_ERZ1030923 | MGnify/ENA primary metagenome ERZ1030923 (study PRJEB33718, sample SAMN03159691) | human skin metagenome | collected 2014-05-20 | study: EMG produced TPA metagenomics assembly of the PRJNA266117 data set (Human skin bacterial metagenome... | reverse complement strand
CTACACCTAAGCCTTCGTCGGCAGCGTCAGATGTGTATAAGAGACAGGTTGACGATGTTGCAGAAGGCAGCTCGGGTTGCTTGACGACATCGGAGCTCTTGCGCCTAGTTTCAACGGACTTCCGCCATGCTTCTGCTTGAGAGGCGCGTTTTGCTTCAGCTTCGGCGCGCAACTGTGCAAGCCGCTTTGCTTTCATTAAAGACCGCTGCCAAACGTATTCACGCTCAGCCCATTCCTCCATTGCTGCATCAATAGCCATTCGTTGCATCATAGCCTCGATACGTTGTTGCTGCACACGACGTCGCCTGCGCTGTTCGATCTCCCGCTGCATAGCCACACGGCGACGGTGCTCACGAAGCTCTTGCTCATAGAGTGCTTCTTGAAGATCGTACATGTCCATAGATCTGGAGAGATAACTAGGCCCACAGCCATACAGTGATGTTGAATACGACTGTGGAGTCCAAGGCGCTGTTGAAATGTAGAATGCCATAGAGAAATTGGAATCTGGTGATGAAGTGATAGTCTGCGGGCAATCATGCACCACAACTTATACCTTTCAGACTACATGCCACAACATGGTAGATCTTTCTCGACGCACACGCCACCTCGAGATCTAGAAGCCACGCGAAGATTCTTGTATCACGTGATTCGGTTGACAGGTCGTTTTGTGGGCACATACTTGATGGAGTGGAGGTGTCGCGACATCGTGACATGGGCGGTCCGACGGCGGTAACACGAGTGGAGAATGAGTCGCCGACTTGGACGCGGAGATAGAGATCCATGAAAAGAGAGTGGGCGTGTTTCGCAGAAAAGTGGGGAGTGGCGGAAAATGCACCCGTCCAAGTCGTGAGTTTGGCAGCTCTTGGATACAGCTCTCATGCTGCTAGTCCGAGGGCGAGCGCGACTAACTTTTGTCCCATGGTGCATACGTACATATGTGCGTGATCCACAGCAGGCGATTGAAGCGGCCAGCACAGTTCGAGGCCAGCGGCTTGAACGGCAGCGACTTGAGCAGCTATCAAGTGAGGCATCACGACGATCAACATCACGTACTTCGACATGGCGACGCGCATGGAAAACATGGCGCGATACGCCACTTAAATGGTCACCGCTACCAATTGCTGTAGGCGCAAGCGTGCTAGTCGCTGTCCAGGCGCATCGAGTTTACGTCGAGCAATGCCGGCGCGAAGCCGATGACTCGTCGCCAGTGATAGATGGAGCGAAGAAGCCAGTGCGCACGTCGGGTCCGTGGTCGCTCTACATTTTGGGCGCGCTTCCGCTGAATTCCATCAGTCGCACATGGGGCTGGCTCAATAGTTTGCCACTGCCTATATGGTTCCGGCCGTACGGATTCCGCCTATATGCCTGGCTCTTTGGCTGTCATTTGGACGAGATGCGCGAGACAGACCTGACAAAGTATGCAAGCCTAGCTGAGTTCTTCGCGCGCGAACTCAAGCCAGGTGCAAGGCCTATTGACGCTGAAGCGGCGCTTGTCTCGCCAGCTGATGGGAAAATTTTGCACCTGGGCATTGTTGAGGGCGATCGCGTAGAGCAAGTAAAGGGCTTAACGTACTCACTGCGGTCTTTGCTTGGCCAAGACTCGACGGCGCAAGCAGAGCATGATATTCATCCTCATATGTCACCGAACATGAGCATCGCAGCTGAGCAGCAATTCGCTCGGCTCAATGGGATTGACTATAGTCTCGAAGAGCTTTTGGGCAGCGAGTCCAGCAGTGGACTTCATCGTGCTGGTACTTATGCTATGGGCTGGATTCGTAGCCCGTGGCGATGGTTGAAGCATGTGCTGACAGGCACACCATCTCGCGCACAAGAAACACTTCCCATTCACCAAGTGACGCAAGCAGAACTAGCCGCAGATAACCAAGAGCAAGAGACTCGCTATGCAGAGGAGCAAGACGTGGGTATCCCTACGTCTGATACGCGGGAAAACCTTGGGCACTATGCCAACATTGCCTATGAAATGGGAACACAGGCCATTCCGCCCTTTCAGCAGCAGCAGGGCTGGAGTCCTGCTCCGGGGCACCATCTATATTTTTGCGTGATTTACCTGGCACCCGGTGACTATCACCGCTTCCACAGCCCTGTGCCGTGGGTCGTGGAGATGCGGCGGCACTTCCGCGGCGAGCTGTACTCGGTGTCTCCGTATGTGGCAACGCGCCTGCCGAATCTCTTTTTGTTAAATGAACGTGTCGCATTGCTCGGCCGCTGGCGTCATGGCGTCTTTAGCATGACGCCGATCGGAGCGACGAATGTGGGTTCCATCCAAATCCACTTCGACCGACTCTTGCGCACCAACTTGCACGATGAGCGCAAGTTCACAGGCACCTATGCTCAAGCGACATACAATGCGGCAAGTCGCATCCTCGGCGGTCAGCCCTTGGCCACCGGCGATGAAATGGGCTCGTTCCTCCTTGGTAGCACTATTGTTCTGGTATTTGAGGCTCCAGAGCAATTCCACTTCGTCCGCAGGTCTGGTGAACACATCAAGGTCGGCGAGGCATTGGGGCGTGTGGTCTCAGAGTAGCCATACATGCTTCTGCATTGAACACTGAATGGTCTCGTCAGCATTGTTGTCCAGCTGGCAAACACATGCTTCAACATCGCTCGACCGCCCACTCGACAATGCCTTGCGTGGCAACGTCAAATACAACAGGTCCAAGTCACTTTGTACACCGGCTCCACGGACGCAGGCATTGTCACGCCGCAGGTATGAGCGAAGTATGCACAAAATGCGCACATGCGCTAGGATCGCTGTCCGAGGCTCACGTTCACTGGCTGCCACATGACCGCCGTCACTCCACGCTTGTCAAAGTACATGATCACGTCGTAAAGGATCTTCCGACTAACAAGTGCTATGGTCTTGCTTGCGTTGCCCTCTTCTTCGTCATGAGTGGATACTATACGAGCGCAAACAAGATTCAAAGCTCCCTCATGGCACGACTGGGTCGTGGACACAGAGTCATGAGTCCATACAGCACCGACCGAGCAGCAGTATGAGATGGCTCTTGAACGCCAACGAACTGCGGCATGCCACATGTATGAGCGCCGACAAAGCCATTGGCACCTGAACGCCCATTCCTTGCTTTGTATAGTATGCCATGTGAAAGAAAGATTTCAAGTTCGATGAGGCCATGGCCTTATTGAGCAGCACCAAACAAAGAAGTCGCAGTTGAGAGCGAGGGCCTCCGTCGACATTTGTACATGCTTATGCGCAAGAAGGAGCTAGATTGGGGCTATCATGTCTTTATCGTGTAGCCTCGTTCGCAGGACATTCCTAGTGCGAGTCGGCTCATGCAGGACTGGGCAACCATCCGTGAGTCCGTCCACCAGCTGTCGGTCTGTCGTGGATTATGCAAAGAGCTACCGTAGTGCGTCTGTCGATGTGAAAGAGGACGCACAAGACTCGCAGAGTTGCCACACCCTCCATGTCGCTGGTATATTTCCAGGTGCATGCATCAATTAGCACAGACAGTAGAAAAGTCCATGTGAGAATAGTTGTGCGCTCTTTGATGATTCCTGCAGTAGCCAACGCCGCGCGCGCGTCAAGCCAAACTGAATACATGTCGGCCCCGACCACGGTCTGCGCGTTGTTTATAAATAACCGAATTGTACAAAGTCATAGCCACAGAATCGCTTGTCTCCTGAACAACATTCAAGATGTCGGGTTCAAGAGCCGACATTGTCATGTCGAGTCTACATGACAATTCGACTGAGCAAGTGTATTTATAACGAAGCATTCTCAGTTGAGGTAACAGGATAGGTCAGGGGTGAATTCCGTGCTACGTTGGGCTTCGTAAAGAAGGACTTGCAGCACTCCACGAACGATTCCACGCAAGACAAAAAGCGCTTCTCGTAGGAATAGAAATGCGCGTTATGCGCAGCTAAACTAGGCAGTGTACTGCTGCTGCTCCTACTCCTCCTCCAAAGTCCCCATCACCTGACGAAGAAAAAAGGAATCACCACTAAGTATGCAGGCAGCATTGACTCTCGAGTGTATATGCCAGGATGATAGCGGGATGGTACGAGCAAAGGACAACCATGGAAAAAGCGAGAAGCGCCTTGGGTACGGCATCTTATGCCTTTTCGTCACGACGCTCTTTGCCGTAACACATCTATGAGCCCACGTGCCGCGTCAGTATACGGAGTTGCAAAAATGGCATGGATGGCCATGTACATGAAGCAATGCAGCCAGCAATACGAGCGTCCGATAAAAAAATCGGCGCTCTATACCAGATTGACTTCATACCACCCACACAGTTCCTTGCAAACTGCCTTGCTCAGAGACAAGTGCCTTGATAGCGCGACGCCAAGCCACACTGCCGAGGTGCTCGCGACACTGTCTTTTGACATAGGACATGCTCGCAAACTCAGCGAAATACACGCGCACGAATCGTCATGGGTTCTGAGTAACTTCGGCAAGCAAGTCCCAAACTCTTGGCACCATAGATCACGCCCACTTGCCCAACGACCAGAGTACGTGCTAGTTACGCACCATCCATCTACGATACCAGTGCATGCCCACTCGCTGATGAAGCTACGTGATCACGTGAGATGCATGGTGTAGGTACCCTTCTCCTGACCTGGGGCCTCGCGTGTCGGCTGGAAATGGAGGCCCTCCAGGCCATTCTCATGCACGAGTCGAATTAGTGCACGTCCTACAGCTCCGTTTATGATGCGCTCGTGGCAGGAAGCTCTTTCTGACCACCCGATTCTTGCAGAGAGGCAGGATACGCGCGCCTCTGAGCGTGAAAAAAATGGCACTGCTCCTGTTTGTGCGGCAGATACGACGCGGCGAACATCGCTACTAGCCATGCGCGGAACAGACTGGCTTTTGGTAGTGCAGAATGAGCTTCGCATGACAAGCATGGCGCATGCGAAGCGCGCTATGGAGGAGGACGGAACAAAAAGTGACCGCGATCGCACGGCTCTGCTGTCGTACAAGGTGCTTACGAGCGAGCTGCTCGACTTTCCCATTCAATCTATCCATGTGAATCCCACCGGCAAACTCCTGGCTGTGGTGGGTATCTATTCACTAGTGATTGTGATTCTTCCTCGGCGTGGCTACATGAAGCAGGTCGGGGTGAAATGCCCAGTCAATGCCATACGTGTTGGTTCGTATTTCCATGCGCCGCATGGCTCTTCGCCCATTGCTCAGTGTCGCTGGCACCCTTATGGACTGGACGGCGCGAGCTTGGTGGTATTGACAGAAGATGCTATGGTGCGTGAGTACAATGTGGTGAAGGACATAGACGAGCCGCAACAAACCATGGCTGTATTGGGGCAGGCAACGACATTGAAGTCAACGTCGTCGTCGTCGTCATCATCGGCATTCCTACTGTCCGCTGAAGACGAAGACGAGAAAACAGCCGTGTCTCTTTCTTTTGGCTGCGACTCACCATCATGGATCTCGTCGTCACCGGTGCGCGAAGACTCGCAAAGGGATGATGCCGACACAGCTTACAAGACTGGGCCTGGCTGGCTTCTTTTTTCTCTTTTCGTGCTTATGCAAAGTGGTGATGTGTATGTGGTGTGTCCATTCATGCCAAAGCACGCTGCACTTCCGCGCTCGCAAGTGGAATGGCTGGCTGCCCATGAGGCTCGCAAGGCACAAAACATCACTCTGGCATTGCGGTTCCTTGGTGACCTTGTTCATCAGATGAAAGAGGCTCGCACATCTTTGACAGAGACGGACGCTGTGCTAGAACCGATGGACCAGATGAGTGAAGGACTTATTCCTGCGATGCTGCCAAGATCGGTGCCACACCGCGCCGCGACACAGGGCCCGTGCCTAATGCGACCCACGCCCATTGAGTTTGATGAAGAGGTGGCTCCGTCTGCTTGTGACTTGCTCGTCACTTGTGTGCGCTCTGATGATGCCAAGACGGCTTTGGACATTGTTGGGATCGCAACACGAGAAGGCACCCTTTCTTGGGGTCTGCTGGCCACTCCTTTAGAGCCGCAATGGGTGGGACGAGCCCCTGCATCGATGCCGACCATCGCAATATGCGAATGCATGGATCTCGAGCTCAAAAATGCACGGTCGTTCAATGTCATTCAATTCCTCAAGGACCCTCTATACCCTGACATGGTGTTTCTCACGCACGCAGATGGCATGCAAGCTGTGTCACTTCGGCCTTGGACTGATCCACTCCTCGATGCTATGGCATCGAACGATCCACAAGCAGTGAAAAGAACCATGAGTGAGCCCACACATACAGCCATCAAGCAGCTGGTATGCCTCGACACACCGACTCCATCAAATAATGATCAGGTCAAACCCTCGATCACCGGCGCTCTCGCGATCAACGATGTGTATCTGTCGTATGCATTTTTCGTGCTCACCAGCGATACACAGCTTGTGGCCAGGGAGCTAGGTCTGCGTCCCGTAACAGACATGGCCACCATACCCCATGACGTGCGCGAGTACAAACCCCTTATGTCGGAGCCGTTCGTCCCGCCACCCGTACTCACGCAGCCACGGCCTGTGATTGCAGCGGCCCGTGGCGAACTGCAAATAACACCCGAGACGCTGCGTGCGTTTGGACAAGCGACCGAAAAACTTCATAAACGACTCGAAGACGTCGCACATGCCGGACATGCAGTGCAACTGCGCGTGGCACAGCAAATGCGCGAGATGCAACGTCAAATCACTGAGCTTGCGCATGCCTCTGATCGGATCAAGAAGATCCACGCAGATGTGCTCGCCGCAAGGCTCACACGCATCGAAGATACTCAGCGTAGTACCGTCCGCCGTCTTGACACACTCTTGCAACAGCTGATGGATGAGCATGCACCTCAACTTTCTGTGTATGAACGCCGTTGGTTCGATGAGCTTCAGCGTATGTCTCGCGAGTTTGGCGATGGGAAAGCGAGCGCAAGAGAACAGCTCCTCAAGGTATGTAGACCTGCTTTGCGCTGCCAAGATGCCGTATTGTACCATCTACTGACACATCAACTCAGCTGGAACATCAGTGGACCCTTCTGCGTCCTACACTCTCCACCCAGACAGATTCCACGAAGCCCAGGCATGAGCAACTCGGCTCTCGACAGAGAGAACGCATGGAACAAATCCTTGCACATGAGTACGTTACGCGAACTGAACGTTCTACCTGTCAGTCATCTATCTATCCAGAGATGATGATAGTGATGATGGCGTTGGGTATGATTGAATCAACAAACTAACAACGATACAGAGCTAAGCTGCTGGCACAAGCGCGAGGGAAGATTCAGCACGTGCACGCAGTCATGGGTATGCATAAATAGACGAATGACGAGACAGTGCAAGGGAGAGAGAGAGAGAGAGAGAGAGAGCGAGTCAGTACGTGTGAGCAGGGTAATAGAGCGACTCGTGTTCACGCATCGTGTTTACGCATCGTCCGAAACGTTTGCATGCACAGGGCATGCATGGCCCTTTTCCATCCATTGTCGAATACAATCGGCATGAAAGTAACACAAACATGCAAGGCGTGCAATGCGATCGTTTGACGTAAAGTCATCCATACAGATGATACATTCCTTGCCGATAAGAGCAGAATCATTTGTCAGGCTCGACACGAGAAAATTTGTGCGACGTGCCCAGTTCGACCGGGGACCATGCTCAAGGCAGTCTGCTACATGCCGCTCGCGTTCCTCCGTCGATGAGAGAGACATTAGATCAAGATCACATACAGGGCACTCGGCAAGGACGCTCGTTGATGCATTCAGACCTGACTCATTCGAAGACGAGGTGGGAGAATTAGCCGTGCTAGTGAATGGGGAAAGACGAATAATTCGAGATAGGAACGGACGCTTCACGTCAGAAGAGGGTGTGGATCCAGACTCAGTCACGATGTCGTACTCGTCGACACACCAGTCACAGACACGTACAAAGTACCCGCTTTCCAGCTCCAACATATCTGGGCTTGAAGGATCGGTTACATGCACGTTCTCTGGTAATTGCGCCCTTTGAGACGTGCAAGCATCACAAAAAATTCGACCGCACCGTCGGCAATGGTGCTTGCGGAAGAACAGTGTAAACTTTCGCTGACACTTTCTGCACGCATCCACATCCATATCATCTTCCCACCGTGCAGAAAATGGCGGCGGCATACGTTCCACAGGCATGTCTTCATACAAGAGACCATCAGCGTCACAATCATTCCTTGGGGAGATGCTGACTTCGCACGGTGGGATTTCGCCTACATCGCCAAGGAATGCCCGATCCTCGTCCGCATGCACACGTTGTGACAGGGACATGAGTGCGCACACGCACACGCGGCGAGCGTATCGCAGGCTAAAAAGCACGGATTAATGATGCGCTGAGACAGTGATGGATGCGTCTTACATGCACAACTCACAGCCTAATGACGAAGACGGAATCCGGCAGCCTCTATGTCTGTCTCCACATGGGCCCGATGATAGCGCGACTGACGATCGTACGCCCCATAGAGGAAACAGGCAACGAAGCAACGACTGAAAGACCATATCATCGCTGCATCAACAACTTTGATCCAACATCGCGCCCTCGATCACTAGACAAAGGCTACTTCTATTCGCAGTCAAATTACACATGAGCGCTGCAACAGACAAAGACAACACTCTTCAACCTCTGGCTTGTGCAGGCCAAGTCCCAACCCACTCTAGTTTGTAGTATGTATGCATAACAGCCATACATAGTTGATTTGTCAAGTACAGAGCGTGGCTACTAGCTCAATTTTGGGGTGCATGTAGGGACCTGGATGAGACTAGGCCCATCGTGTACCCTACGCTTGTATATAGAAGCTATCGTGTACACGACAATCTTTATGCAGACTGCGCAGCGGCGCGAGCCTCACGCAGAGCCCTTTCAGAGCCGTGCTTAGCGTAACGCTGGTTGCGCATGAATTTGGGGTCCACCTGCTCGTTAGACATGCTCGAAATACGAAGACATAGGGTAGAACAAAACATCGTGGTCAAGCGAGGAAACCACTACAAATAGAAAAAAAGAGTAGAAAGCGACAAACTCCGTAGTGCAGAAGGCCCGTGACATTTCCTTTGGCGCACGCTGCACCACCTGCAATGAGCGGCGATTTCCTCATGATTGAGAGGCGCAGACAACAGGAAGAGCAGCGGGCCGTGGCAGTGGTTCAATCCGCATACGCATTACATTAGGTACAGAGTGCCATCCACTTATTTCCTTCCTTTGCAGGTCCCTCGCAGGATCCACTCTTATTCACCCTGCCGTCTCATCAAATACGTACACCGCGCGTGCTGGGGTAACGGTGGGTCTTAGGCTTCTTGATACCGTTGCGGTGAGCCTTCCGCGACATTGTGTGGTTGGTGTGATTCTTCGACTTCGCCCTACCATATTAGCACTCACACTTCAGCATACTCACATGGTGATCGACCGGTGGTACGAAACAGAAGAGCGACGACGACAGAGTAAGAACCCTGGGAATTTGCCGCAGTTTAGCACGTGACTTTCCTCCATTCCGTCCCAGGACGTTGTGAGCACAGCACAAATGTGTAAAGCAACGCCATTTGAATGCAGGTGTGTATGATTGTCGGACATGGCGTGTCGCCCTTACGAAATAGCACGCGTGGAGCGCGCGTGGCCACTGCATCATAGTGAGCAGATCACCCAAGAGAAAAGCATGGCGGCGGCAGCGCCCAACGGCAGCCCTGAACGGCTCGACCGAATGCGCGCTGCGCTTGAGAAATTTTTGGGGCTCATCGATCATAAAGCAACGTATGTACACTGTGAACGCATGAAGTGCTAATCGTTCTCCCTGCTTAGAGCCAAGAATTTCGCTCGTGCACTACCGCAGTTAGAGCCTGTGGCCGCCGAAAAGGCTCGCTTACAGTTCCTCCAGGATCTAAAAACAGACATTCGCGTACGTTTTTCTGCACTTTCCCATTCAGTTCTCATGACAAGAATGATTTAGAGGCGCTTATTGTCAAGTATGATTTATCACATCGCCTTGCCGAGTTGGAAGAGCTCACGAACGAAGCTGATGAGCGACATCGTCAGAAAGGCGCATCTACTGGCGTGGACGCTAATGAAAGTACCGCATTGAAAGATGTGTGGCGACCAGACTTGGACATTCGCACAGCCATTCGCGCACGCATTAGTGCTGATCAAGCGCCGCGTATCGCAGCGCTGGAGGCTGAGCTTGCAGAACTACAGGAGCAAAATCGTGCTTCAGAGGAACGCGTGAATGCGACTGAAGCTCAAACGGCAGTATCGCGTGCAAGAGTGGTGAGTGCCCTTGAGCTCCTTGGCAAGGTACGTGGAGTAGACATCCACTCTCTATGGCTTGTCTGACCGATTAGCTGCTGGACAGTGTGTCAATGAAGGCACCGGAGGATGAACAGGCATTGCGATCGACATTAGATGCGCTACTGACAGAGCTTGGTCCTGTGTAAAGATAGGGACTGGGTGATAGAATTTCTGTAGTGTGCATGCGAATTTGTGTGTGGAAACATGTTACGGTGGGCCAGAGACGCATCGGCTCCAACGCAAGACATCAGCGCCATCCACGCAAGAACAATGCTCGAAGGGACGAACCGAAAAGCACGGCCTGTGATGGAACCAGTTTCATTGTCTCCACATCTCAACCTGCGTGTGGAGCATGGCCACTGGTACATGTCCAAATAGCGAATTCGTTTTGGGAACCGTGCTGCGAGGAAACGTAAGGTTTGTCTAGGCCGTGGCCATGTCCATTGAATTGGACTGGACAGGACTTGAAAAGTCGTTTGCTGATTCACTTTGTGAGAGGCTCAATGCGGCGTTGGCAGATATGGACATGCCGACGTTCCTAGGACCTACGCGGGTTCAAGCTATAGAGCTCGGCTCTGAAGGTCCGGACGTGCAAGTCATTCACATTGGCAACGTATGGCGTGAGTTTCGGGAAGCAGCTGTGCATGCATCCTCTGCAAGTGATAAATACAACGCGCGCGCAACGACACCGCCCCGCATGCCGATGCGACTGCGCACGTTTCGGCAGTACGACGACAACGACATGCCTACGTCTGTACATGGTGGTGCTGATGCCGACAGCATAGCTAGCGAGCATGAAGAATCACTATCCCGCTGGAGTGATACAGAGTCGGAGACTGGCACATGTGACTCATCATCGTTATGGGAGGAGCAAACGCGTTTGAGCGATATCCCATCGCTTCAAATGCACCTGAGTGTGCAATGGCTCACGTCGACGATGCGCCTTTCACTCACGACATCGCTGAAGATCGCCTATAATAACGACACTATAATGAGCTTGCCGATTAGCCTCGTGGTGACCGGCATGGAACTGTTTGCCCAAGCTATTGTAGCTCTAGACGGCGTGCATCGCTGTGTCTACCTGAGTTTGTCAGAAGACTCAACAGAAGAATGCGCGCCTGATGGTCTTCGTGCTGTGCATGACGCTCGTATCCGCACACGGCACCAGGGGCAGCGGATCTTGTCATTTCTCGCGCTAGAAAGTAAGATTGGCGAGTCGGCGAAGCATGTGCTGGAAAATGTTGGGAAAGTTGAGCGTTTCGTTGGCGATATGCTCCGCCAATGGCTCGAAGATGAGCTTGTATATCCCCATTTTTACACATTGTATCCTGTCTCTTATACACATCTGACGCTGCCGACGAAGGCTTAGGTG
>ERZ1030923.150-NODE-150-length-11792-cov-5.191531_pt1 | contig 11792 bp, 13 predicted proteins | sample MGYA00518601_ERZ1030923 | MGnify/ENA primary metagenome ERZ1030923 (study PRJEB33718, sample SAMN03159691) | human skin metagenome | collected 2014-05-20 | study: EMG produced TPA metagenomics assembly of the PRJNA266117 data set (Human skin bacterial metagenome... | reverse complement strand
GAGATGCTCAGGAGTCTCGTGGGCTCGGAGATGTGTATAAGAGACAGTTGCAACAAACCCCGTACTCGACAAGGCGGTCTTCAGCGTTCTCATCCGGGTCGTAAGACAAAACCATCTTCCCACATTTACTACATGTACAATAGCTAATCGCCGGCATGCGCCAACATCCACACCCAACGTGGATCTTCTCTTAGTTCCTCCCGTTGTGCAGCATGTCCATGAACCACACGTTCTATAAACCATGTGAACCATGCCACAGGCCGCCAGACCACTGCTGTAGCGGCCGCCACGAACGAGCCTTGTTGCGTCGCCGTGTTCGCTTGCATCGTTGTGTCGACCCAATCGACAACAATATGTGGCGTGTTTGCAATGCACCAGTTCGACACGCGCAACAGACTGCCCCATATCATAATAAATGCACGTCCAATTCCCCAAAGAATCATCGCTAGCAGCAAGACCCCCACGAAGCTGACACTTTCCCAAACAACAATACATCGGACGGCGTCAGACACAAGAGGATATGCGCCTACAGCGACAAACGGTGTGCCGAAATGAAACGCACCCACCGACGACACAACGACAAACGTATGAAAATGCACCGCCAAACCAATGAGAGCAAGGCCAAGTGTGGCATGCCAAAAAAGAAGCTCTCGCCATGTAAGCGGGACAGCGTGCACAGATTCAGTATGGGATGCTTGTAGATACGCTGTCGTGATAACCCGCTGGACGAGAATGGAGGATCTTGCGCGGATATTGGGCGACAATGAGAGCCACGTATGTTGATGCAATAACACAACAGACTGAAACAAGCGCTGTATGATGCCTTGAACAATTTGAAGGAGGATCGCAGGCTGGAATATTCCCAGACGATACATGTGATTTCTCGATGACGGATACGACGATGATGACGACGAGAGTGGATCCTCGTTCGAGCTGCTGCGGTCTGTGTCCACATTTGCCTCGACGTCATCGTCCAACACATCCAGTACATCTTCCCAAAGAAGTGACATGCTATTGGCTTCTTCAGCTGTCGTCTGGATCAGTGGCACGGAACTTTCCGGCACAAATTGCAATGACTGAAGGCGAAGTGGATGTGGGCCCGAAAACATGGCTGGTTCATATCGATGAAGAGATACGTCAACGACAGATCCAAGACATTGTGTCAGGACGACAAATGCCAGAAATGATACAACAAATCGTATGCATGGCGACGACAGAATGCGTGTTAAATACGTCAATTGTAGCTGGTAAGATGTACCACATTGATCACAAACCAGTGCCGACTTTGCTCGATGCGATCTGGCGCGCCAAGTGTCCAAGCATGACGCATGCACGTACTTCGAGCAAGGGCGTAAGCACATGCAGCTATGTACACACCTTCATTGTCCCACGACAACGACATGGACTGATCCATCTATCGCCGTGTTGGATCTCGGTATCGAAGCAGATCCGGCATAACCGCACGCTAGACGGAGAAGGGGGCGATGGCGAATGTGACAATGAGAGCCGAGGCTGCGATGGTGATGACGGCTGGGAAGCCAATGCACTGGCGTGTGACGTCCCAAGCATCAGTTCCGATTCCACTTGCAAAGCATCGGCGCGGTCTGAGTCATTCTCACACATATCTTGGGCACATCGCCGCGGCCCATACGAACCGGGATCAAGTTGCGTCAGAGCACTCCACAGCTTAATCTTCTTCCACAAAAGGCCCGCCCGCCACTTTGGCCGACACGTAATCTCGGTGAGACGAGTCGAACACGATCGACCAACCCCCTTTGACGAACACATCTTTCCTGCCCGTGCATCGACCATTTGTAATGATGACTAATCATAGGATGTGCCTCCATGATCACGACGGTGGTTTCTTGAGAATTGTGATGCGCGGTGGCGCCGATGGTGTATGTGGCTGAGAGTCTGAGCTCTTATGCTTAGCCTTGCGAGGTTTGGGTGGTTTCTTTGTATCGGGTTTGGATGGCGCCTTCTTGGCTGCCGCCTTGGGGCGATTATTACCCGTATTCTCATTTGATGCAGCGTGGCGAGTCTGATGTGCATGAGAGGATGTTGGTGCCGTTGATGATGATGACGGCTTTGATGGTGCGCTTGAGTTGGATATCTTTGAGTCTGCCTTAGATTCCGACTTTGAAGAGGCTTTGGATGAGGCTTGTGAGCCAGGCGCCTTATCGGTTTGGTTAGTGCGCGCTGACGCAGTTGATTTTTTGTAGAGTTCTTTCTTGGCCTTAGTCTTCATGCCTTCGATTTTTGAGAGTGGCACACCACTCACATTGGCGAGAATCTCATCCCTCGATAACGCTTTGTTCGCCTTGGTACTTGTGTTCTTGTCTTTGTGCTTAGACGCAGGTGCGTCTTGCTGCCCTTTGCTATTTTCGGTTTTGACTGGCGATGATTTCTTCGTTTCCTGCGCTCCCTGTTTTTGCTTTCGCACGAATTCAACGAGGGGAGTCGTTATACTAGCTTTGTCCGAGTCAGTTTCAGAAGCAGACAAGCCTGGTGCTGGCGCCGGCGCCAGGGTTGATGGTGCTTCCAGAAAGGCAACAAAATCTTTGTACTCCTGCGTTTGCTGAATAGTACCGGTAGATTCACCATATTTGTCTGGAGCCCAGCGCATGTAGCTTTGAAAGAGCGCATTGTCCACAAAAGCATGGTAGTTTTGACCTTTGCTGTCGCGAAATATGTGACCTTGAAAATTCTGAACAAAGTCAAGCACATACTTGAAGTCACTGAAGTTAATGTAAGCCACGGAAAGCGTGTCTACCTCCGATGGCTGCTCGCTCCGCTTTCCTTGAACGAATGCAGTCCGACTCGCTGTTCTAGGCTCGTTCGTGGCAGGGTCTGCCTTTAAGCGCACCCACGGAGAAACAGCTTCCCAAAACACATTTTCCGTGAGATGCGGCGGCAGATCACGCACGACAACCTTCCTGTTGGATTCTATTGCATCACCACCCAAACTCATACTTCGACACGCAGTCGGATCGTCCTAGGTCAGTGTGGAACAAGAATCAATGCAGCACGTGTATCACGCGTGCTGCATCGCCTGAAACATTTTCCTATTTTTTTCCACAAATAAGAAAGGAAAGCTATCAGTCGTTGGCCGCGCAGGCGTGTTAACGATCTCCACCCCGCAGCGATCACACACACCTCCCTGGATTGGAGTTGTGGCAAAATACGTTGCTGTGGAGAAACTCACATCGCATCTAACCAAGTTTCGGCGGCTAGACTCTGCGGTCGGGGCTGGATCGCTCAGCACAATGACGTCTGCATCAGCGCCAGATGCAGCATCCAAGTCACATGATGATCGTCGAGAGCGGTTCCATAAATTGCAGCGTAGACTGAGAGACTCGTCTTCGGCAAATCGAAGTGATGTCATTGCCGAGCAAGTCAAACACCGCGAGGCGTCGCAACGCAAGTCAACCGCGCATGCATTTCAAATGGCAAAAGCGGAGCGAATTTTAGAAGACCGCGACTTACTCGAGCGCGGTGAAAACATCGAACGCCATCGAGCAAAGACATATACCATTGAGGAGAATGAAGCCTGGGAGAAAAGACTCGAGGAGAAAGAGCGGTCACGAGATAAAGGCATGATAGGTATGTCTTTCATTATGAAAAATGGACTGTTCAATTGTATGCTCACGCGCCGAAGATTTCCAGGACCTTGCTGAGCGTTCATATTTGCGGCAACTCAAACAGTTTACGCCAGACAGATCTGCGTATATCCGACAGAAAGGGCAAGAAGAAAGGCAGCAACAGGAGAAATGCAGTACTTCTGCTACATCTTCGCATTCCCGCTCGGTGCTGTCTGCGCCATCCACCGACGATTCGGATGGTCGTGCACTAGTACCTGCAAAAGATGCCCCTGTCTCGCCTGCCATCGCCTCTTACGGCACCCATAAGCCTGAAGAAAGCGCTGTAGACCGACTCGTCAAACACCTCAACCATGAGTACGTATTCGGCATTATTACGTCGTTGCTCACACATGCTCCAAGACACGAACAGATCCAGAGGCGTAGTCGTCGGCGCGAAGATGACTTGGACGTTGAGGGCACATATATCAATCAGCGCAACAAGCGCTTTAATCGCAAGATTCAACGCGTAAGTATACCATGCAGGTGAGGTCTATGGAGCTACAAAGCCCTGTGGCCGAAACGTAAGCGAAAACGAACTAACCCATGTCCAGTACTTTGGTGAGCACACGAAAGAGTTTCGAGAAAACTGTACGTTGACTACTCCTGCATGTACTTACTTACACTCTATCTCAGTGGAACGAGGCACTGCGTACGTACGATGAAGAGCTTGACCATCGTCTGTTTGATGATGATACTGACACATGTACCTTCCCAACATAGACTGTAATGTGAGAGCTGCAACATGCATGTGGAGAAAGTCTGGGTATTTATATACATTTGGCGACATCTCATCTGTTTCCAGTCCATGGCCAGCCTAGAGAGGTCGTCGGCTGCAGCGGCCGCGACTGCAGCTCTAGCTGCTTCGCCTCACCCACTTCCATGGCATCGCCCATCCCTGCTTGGCACAGATGAGCGTATCGTAATCGATCTCGGTAGCCGGATCTGCCGTGCCGGGTTCAGCGGTGATGCGGAACCGCGTGTCATGCTTGACGCCCTTGCGTTTTGTGCACGTATATGGGGAGAACCCAAGGCAGATGCCCTATGGGATCTCGACTGGATGCATGCAGAGAATACACGTACTTTGCAACAGAGACACACCGATCTTGTGTTTGCACTTATCCGCCTGTTACGGCATGTATACCAAGAGTAAGCTTCTTTGCATACATAGACACGCAAAATGCAAGTTTATTAAGTACTCGACTCACACAACCAGATATCTCCTATCAGATGCAAAGACATACCGTGTGCTTCTGGTGCACAGTCCATTGTGCCTCGATGCTGTGCAGCACGCCTTGTGTGAAGTGCTTCTTACCAACATGCATGTGCCAAGTGTGTCGTTTGTCGACTCGCATGTATTGTGCACACTCGCTGTAGGACGTACGTCTGCCCTTGTGGTTGATGTGGGGCATTTAGAGACTTGTGTAATGCCAGTGTACGACGGACGTCCCATGCAAAACCTTATCACAACGACGCCACGTGCAGGTCGCTTTCTGTCGCGCACACTTCGCGCGCTCCTGGCACGACACGCGGAGACTACGGCACCTATCGACGATATTTTGCATCCATCAACGATAGATGAGGTACAAACAAGGGCTCTTCTTGTAGGTGAGCCTTGTACCTGCTCGCGAACGACGGTGTCGCCGCTGGATGTGGACGCATTTGCTTCCGAGTATGCAAAGCACGCCACAAACACCAGTGCATGGAGCCTTCGGGTACATGGCCAATCGGTACTTCATGTCCCTGGTTGGTTGCGTGAGCGTGCCTGTGAAGTGTTTTGGGAGCCTGGGGACGAAGACGAAGCAAGTGTCGTTGAGTGCGTATGGCAATGCATATCACGACTACCCCTTGATACGAGACGCGAATTGCTCGGCTCCATTCTGCTGGCCGGAGGTTCGTGTCTGATCCCTGGATGGACGCAGCGTTTTGTCCAAGAGCTCCAGAAGCCCGGACTCACCTCAGCTTTGCAGTATGGCGCGGCTTCTATGCCCACAGATCCAACCCACGCGATGCGTGTGCAAGTACTTAACGCTTCCGCCACATACATGCCAGCCAATGTCCTTGCCTGGTCGGGAGCAAGCATAGCAGGACATCTGCATGCCGAAGGCACGACGGTATGGACGCGCGATTCATGGAATGCATAGAAAAAAGCAAAGGGCCCTTTTTTGTTGCCCTATTTTCTCACTAGCGCTGCTCACGGCCTACAACCGTAATGTCGGCACGCGTGAAGTGCGTGACTCGTGGGCATCCGAATACATACAATGCCTTGAGCGTGGGCATGGCATCTGCGAGCATTGACAGGATAGAATCGTCCACACACCGAACAAAGCCGACATCAAGCGTCTTAAGAGGCAGACGCGCTTCAGCGAGCGCGTTAAAAGCAGCCGGCGTCAAGTCATCATTGCTGTTAATATTAAGGACTTGGAGAGATCGTGCATGCCGCACGAGTGCTTCAAGTGATGCATCTGTCATGCCAATGCCACGGACAGACACCGAGGTCAGCTGCGTGCATCTGTGCCAAAGTCGGATCCACGTTGATTCATGCACATGAGCCAAGAAGTCCAGGATAAGACACTCAATCTTCGCGCCAATAGCATCGATGGTTGCGTCACTCAGAGCTTCATTCTTGCCGAGATGGAGTGAACGAAGATGCGTTCCGTGTCGCTCCAGCACAGGTATTACGCCTTTATCGGTAAGAGAAGCAGGCGGCACGCCAGGTTGTGAAACACCCGGCTGTGACAGGTCTATATGGTGTAAGCATCGCATACCTGCGAGGCACTGTGCCCCCTCATCATCCAGTTTTCCGACCTGAGCAAGACGAAGCTCCGTCACATTCACACAATGTTGAGCAAGTGTCTCGATGCATGTGCGATCAAAGCGCGGCGTTTCGCGAATGAGAAATGACGTTAGTTGCTCACCGCGCTCGCGTAGAAATTCGAGCCAATCTTCCCGCCGCACCAAATAAGGACCATACAGCTCAAGGTGCCTAAGGTGTGAGAGGCGCCATAGTGATCTGAACGCCGGTGCGTCGAGTTGACCGCAATAATCGAGCTGCAATCGCTCAATGTTGGGTGCCAGCGAAGCTATTGTTTGCAGCGATGTGCTGGTGAGTGCTGTGAGGTACGTGCATAAGCGCGGCACGGTTTGGTGAGTCGATAGTCCTGGGTAAAAACGTACCACTGCAGTCATATAAACGCAAGTCCCGCACAGAGCTGCCAAGGAACAGAGGCAATGTTCGTGGCGTCAAGCGGCGATTCTTGCTAATGACACGACTTAGTCCATGCCGACTGCGTTCGCTGATCACACCCAGTGCGTCGATGTGGTCAATCCACTCTGCCACGATCTGATCAGTCAGTTACAGTGATTGAGGGGACGTACATTAATACAGAGTGATTGTAGTGTGGGTACATCTTGCACAGCCATATCCACAACGGATCCAACGGTAGTGCCGCGGCGTGCACGTTTCGCCGAAGAGCCTGAGGCTTTGGATGACAGCCGTTGCTGTTGCTTGCTGGATGGCTCAGCCGATTCATGACAATTCCAACACAGAGCACCGCTGTGTGGGTCGACGTAGCTGTCTTATTAGTTATCACCGTGTACTTACGTGTAGCAGGTCATTGTGAACCGTTTACCACACATGCCGCAATCCGTGCTGCTGCCCGCCTGGATCTTCATACGAGCACGGGACGCTTGCGCGGAATCCAAGACTTGCCCCGCCGCTTGCTGGCCATCGACTTGACTCATATTGCCATCACTATCTTCTTCCACTTCGTCTTCTTCATCGAACTGCATGGATGCTCCCTGCGGGATTCTGGGTCGTTGACGAGTCACATGCTCGTTCTTTGCCCTGTGATCGGTCGATGACGACGCGTCACGGCGCGCAAATTGCTGGCCTTGTTTATTGATTTCACCTGCGCGTATACCTTGCGACTGAGATCAGCACACGACGCACGTACTGCAAGAAATTCCGTGAGGGCTGAAGATGGGCCCCGAACTCGCGACCGTTTTGACATTATCGATGGTATGGATTGGTCAGTGCAGCTACAACTAGTGTACGTAAGTAAGCATATGGTGGCTACGATGGACGCACAGGCCGTGTAGTCGATGGGCCAGGTGGAGGACATCGACTGATTGGTGACGCAATCTAATCACGATACCGGGACGACGCCATTGCCGACGTCCTTCGTGGACTTTGCGAGCGGGCAGACGAAGGATAGCGGTGATCATCGCGATATGGATCGCGGAGACGACGCAAGTCTGCACGATCCGGGCTCGGGGAGCGCGAATAGGAGGGAGAGCGCGAATACGAGCGGGAGCGAGTGTAGGAACGACCTCGAGGGCTTGGGGAACGCGAGTATGAGCGTCCTCGAGGGCTTGGCGACCGTGAGTACGAGTATCGCCGAGGACGTGGTGACTGCGAGTAAGAGCGTCCTCGAGGACTCGGTGACCGTGAATAAGAACGTCCTCGGGGGCTCAGTGACCGTGAATACGAGCGTCCACGAGAGCTAGGTGTATACGAGCCCGAATACGAGCTGGAATATGAGCGACCGCGGGAACTCCGTGAATATGATCCATCCGAGTCAGATGACATGCCTTCCGACTCAGCACGTCGCGCCCATTCGGCTTCTCGCCGCTCCATCATCAGCTGCGTCGCTATCTTGAGGCGCTCGCGCATCGTCTCAGTAACAACGCCTAAGCCAATACTCGTGAAAAAGTTGATCGAGAACCGCGTGTCGCTAGGATGGTCCATTGGGAATATATGTCGATAATACTCCTGCATGGATGGCTCGCGGAACCGTTCAGCCAGTGTTTTGAGTCCAAGAAGAGATTGCATTTCATTCAGCAAGATTTTGATAAAGATGCGCGATGAAGACGTGGTTTCATCCTCTGTCATATGCACCACCTCAAAACATGCCCAACTGATACTGTCTGTTGCAAGTAGTGCGCCGAAGAACCGCGCAATGTTTCGAAGACGATTCGTCTCGTAGCGGTGAATCGTGTCATAGTACGTGTGAAAGCTCTGTTCATACAGTCCACTCCAATGTCGATGAAGCTTGCAAAGACGCTCTCCAATGTGTCCGTAGAACTTCGAGTATGTTCGTTCCTGCGAGCAGCACTCAATCACCATCTTGCATAGCTCCATTTCTTGATGATCAGGCACTCGCAGCTTCAGGAGCTTGTGAACACATTCCTCAAAGTCGAGCGACGACATGATCACTAGATAAATCGTGCGACGAAGATTCACAAGATTCGTTTCAGTCCGATCCTGGATTTCCAGCTGCGTTTGAGCGTCATCTTCCTCGTCCCCGGCCGCGTCGTCACCCTCCGACTCGTCTTCTTCCTCCTCGTCTTCTTCATCGCCATCACTATTCTCACCAAGAATCTCGGCCTTGATTTGTCGATACTTTTCTTCATTTGCCTCAAACTCAGGATCAGCCTTGAAGATGTTTAGCCCCTCCTCGACCTTCAGCTCGTCATCCAGACTGATCTGGTGCGTAATCTGATCCTCCTCCTCGACTAAATCAAGTTCCTCCGGGATGCGTGGATGGTCCTGGAATCTATCTTTGCGTGTCTGAGCCAAGACTTCCACCATGTACTGTACACGCACGCTAATATCGCCCTCGTACAGCACAACCCGAAACCTGTCAAACACCGTGTGGCACGCTTTGGGTGCCTCTTCCGTTAGAAATGCGCCCACGTCCCGCATGAACGCCACAGCTAGTTCCACACTGTCATCCGTCGGGTTCTCCAGAAGCAGCACAAGGATCTCGAGGGCCAGTAACTCATGCACGACTCGCTGATTCACAAGATGCGCGAGAAATAGTAGTGTTGCATGACACTTGGGCTTATCATTACGTCGAAAGGAGCGTCGGAATTGCGACACGAGTCGAGTCACAAGCAGCTCACCAACAAATGGGAGCTTGGTATTAATGATAGCAGCAAGCGCGGCAAAAACTGGCGTAAACGGCAATGATAATTCTTGGGCATGCATGATCGAGCGACAGAAAAGACCACGTCCGCGAATCAAATTTGCTCCGGCGAATAGCTCCGGCACAATGTGCTTGATATTATCAGCGGCAACCTTGTTCACCAAACCAGTGATGCTCTTGCGCAATGCTTCCCAGTTCATTCTCTGAAACTCAATGCTCCCAGGATCGGCGCGTGCAACCTCTTCCATCAAAGCGCGGAGACGAGCTGGAGGTACGTACGTTCCACCAGCCCGCGTTTCTGCCAGTTTTGCCATGGCAGAGCGCAACGCTTCTCCGTTGGACGCCGCATCATTCTGAGACGTATCGAATTGCGTCGCTACATCCCCGGACGAGTCCGAACGCTTGCGTTTTCCGGAGCGATCAGCATCATCCATGACGATCTCTGATACAAATGCGCGCACACACACACACACACACAATCTGATGCTCTAAGGCACGCGCCGGTGACTAGACGCCACGAAAGATCCTCGGTGCACCCTACTAAGGAGCCTGGGGACGACACAAAATAGACGTGTAGCTGACTAAGCGTCTCCTATACAAAGGCCCCTCGAGACAGAAAAATGGTGGCATCCCAAGCCTCCTCTCTGAGCGACTGGCGAGGTTCTCCACCACAAAGATACAAACCTTACGCCGGCCGATTTTCGCGAGTGAGAGCGCTCGCGTTGAATTGTCCAACTCAGTAACGTCACGACACACGCTAGCTCAAAGCAGGGTAGTGGCAAGAATGGCGGCGCCTTCCCCGTCTCCATTTTGCATTAGAGGGACATCTAATCTCTCAACAAATAAGACGCAACGCGCGGCATCCTCCTACACGTACAAGTCAGGCTGCAGCGCACGGTACAGTCAAGATGCGCGTATTCCTGACCATATTCTCGAAGAAGACGACGAAGATGATGAACAGGTAATTTTGACAATGCCAGGACAAGGAGTCGCACCCAGTACCCAGTACATGCGTGGTCATGGGTGTTATATTGACCCGTCAAGTTCGGAGATCGTGTCCTCAATGAGCGGCATTGTTGAGCGTGTCAATAAGCTGATCTCGGTGCGACCGATCCGCACGCGCTACCGCGCAGAAGTGGGGGACTTGGTTGTCGGACGCATCATGGAGGTGCAATCGCGAAGATGGAAAGTCGACATCGGCACAACCACCGATGCATCATTACAGCTGTCGTCCGTCAATTTACCGGGCGGCGTCCAGCGCAAGAAGCTAGAGTCAGACGAATTACAGATGCGCATGTTTTTCCAGGAAGGTGATCTGGTCGTTGCAGAGGTACAGTCCGTGTTCCAAGACGGAAGTGTTGGATTGCACACGCGATCACTACGATATGGGAAGCTTCGGAACGGCGCTTTGGCTGTAATACCATCAGTTCTGGTCCGAAGGCACAAAAGTCACTTCATAACGCTGGACAAGTTGCCCGAGCATGGGATTGATTTACTGTTAGGACTGAATGGATACGTGTGGGTGTCGAAACATATTGACTTCGACGTCGCAAAGGCTGAAGGCGAAGGGGGGCATCACAGTGTCGCTGCCCCTCCGGCAATGCAGGTTGGAGCTAACGAGAGTGTAGGACTTGGCGGACGTGGGGTTGCTATGGACATTGATGGCGTTTACAGTGATGTCAATGAGCCTATATCAACGGAAACCCGGCGGTCCATCACAATCGTTTGCATAGCCCTTGCTGCATTTGTCCACCACGGGATTACTGTTACGGAATCTTCATTGGAGCGAGCTTGTGCATGGGGAATCGAGCAAGCGGATTTGTCAGATCCGATTACTTTGGCACACAGCATGATCCACATGATTCGGCGGTATAACAATGCGTAATGAGCAAGAAATGTGTGTATCAAAATAGTGGGCCTTGAAAGCCGGACGAGATGAATAGCAACAGAGTCTAAGTACTCCCTGATAGGTTTGCTTACTTGACGAGCTCTCTCTGTCCGCCTGTTTCTCTCTTTTTTTTCTTTCTCCCAGACACACACATCCACTACTTCTCCCAGAGAAAAAGCTTTCTTCTCCGCTAGTATGTAGTGCCTTCCGGTGGCTGAGCAAGTTTTCGGTTTGCAGGTAATGCCATCATGCGACGCAGCTCTGCCAACAAGCTTTCCATCGTATAGTCTGTCTCTTATACACATCTCCGAGCCCACGAGACTCCTGAGCATCTCG
>ERZ1030923.144-NODE-144-length-11975-cov-5.835487_pt1 | contig 11975 bp, 8 predicted proteins | sample MGYA00518601_ERZ1030923 | MGnify/ENA primary metagenome ERZ1030923 (study PRJEB33718, sample SAMN03159691) | human skin metagenome | collected 2014-05-20 | study: EMG produced TPA metagenomics assembly of the PRJNA266117 data set (Human skin bacterial metagenome... | reverse complement strand
CGAGATGCTCAGGAGTCTCGTGGGCTCGGAGATGTGTATAAGAGACAGTGCGTATGATGATCGTTTGTATGTATATATTGCAGAAGTTCGTATAGTTTCTGAACACCGAAAAAAAACTTCGCTTGCTTTCTCCCTCGCTCGCTCTCTCTCTCTCTTTCATGCACCCGCTCGTCCCAGACAAGCGGGCACTTTGTCCTCTCACATGCAAGATCAACGCATAGGCTGTTCAAACATCCGCTTCAATTCAGCCTCCCATGCTCGTTGTGCTTGGTCATTATCAGACTCGTCAGAATCCGATGGCATAGAGGAAGGAGGCGAAACCGGCTCCGTCGCTGACGGCGTCAATGGCATATTCAGTATCGCGCGGGCAATCTGACTCAGCCCCTTTTCACGCTCCACAATCGTAGGGGCAAGCAGTGCGTTGATGAATGGCCATACATGCACACCTGAGCCGCCCTTCTCAACATAGCTGTCAACACGCGGAAGCCGACGTGTCCAAGCGGCGATATCTTCTGCCATGATTTCATTCGCTCCCCATAAGACAAACAATCCACACCGCAGCGAAATTTGCTGCCATTGACCCATGGTTGGCGACACGGCCATGTGAGAGATTGCGTGATTGGTGCTTGTTGTGTCATACAGCTGATGGGCATCAGACACAGGATCATTCCGCGCGTCTACTGCACTGACAGCGCGAGTGCCAAGTATCGGTGGCTGTGCAAGCCATGTGCGGATCCACGCTGCCATGAAACTAGGCGAACGCGACAGCCGCTGCAAACATTTGCTACCTGGGCCAGCCACGCGCCTTGGACGCGGTAGGATCCGTGTGTACATCTGGGCAAATTGTGTGAGGCATGCAGGCGACAAAATATCAAGCACAGACGTCGACTTCATCGTCTGCGTACACGAAGGCCGCAGGTCCACCCATGGACTTATGAGTACAGCTCTCGCCGGTAGTGGCAATGCTGACCAATTCCGACCGCCAACTCGCGACATGCCCTGACCATCGAGGCATAGCAACATGCTCATTACAAGGTTCCCGCCAGCGCTATCGCCGGCCAAGACAATGTGGGATGATGGAATGCGCTCGTGCTCAATCAGATGCGCATAGCACCGCAGCGCCTCGATAAGCGGGGATGGAAAGCGAGTATTCGGCACAAGACCATACTCGAGCGCAACACATTGCACAGTGGCTTGTTTGTTAAAAGTCGCAGTGTGCGACATGATCCGTAAAAGCGGTTCTGCATAAAGCGCAACGGAGCCAAGTGCAAAGCCACCACCATGTACAAATAGTACAACAATCCGCTCACGCATCGGTGTAGGTGGTGGTGATCGACTATCCCCATGGATCCAATAAGCCTGAAAGCCTTGACTCTTGACATCGCCATACGCACGAATCATTCGGGAGGCCGCACTGCCTGTGCGCCAGCGTAAGAAAGGTGCAATTGTCTCTTGCGACAAAAGCACACGCGAAGGAATGTAGGGAGCAGTGTGCATGACCATGCGCATGACAGATAGCATATACGCTTGAAACACACTCACCCCATACTCTCGCACGCGTAGACGCATGTCTGATGCTAGTGATGTTATATGATACATAGCCACAAAGTAGAACAAATCCAGAAGCTCAGCAAGAGTACATGACTTGAACATGTTGCAAGCCAAAGACCACACAATCACAACAATGTCCGAGAAGTAGAAGCCGCCCAATAGAGGTAATTTCACCCGCATAGACGTTGACGACCCATTATTCGTCCGTACAATCAGTGACGTGTCTAAACGAAGACCACTAGAAGTCCGGTGATGCCGCCCTCTTTGGCTGCGTGAAAGCAAAGGTGTCGAAGCCGATGGAGACTCCTGTGAGTTCCCATCGTTCAGGATGTCCTGTGAGTCTTTTGCGCCCTTGCAGCTCTCAAGACCCCGTGAGCTGGAAGCACCCACGGTGCCCTGCGAGTGTCGCATTCCGTGGCTCATTGTATCGCGAGCTACGCGGCAGTAGCAGCAGATACCTCCAGGGTGTACTCGAAAGGAAAGTACGCGAAGAAGCAGCTCACACTATCCACGGCGTTAGAAAATCAAGAACGTTGCAGCGAACGTGTCCAAAAATTTCAAGAGGAAGGGCCTTCTCACGCAGAAAGATATGATTTGGTCCAATCCGATATCGCACCAGATATGCAGATATTTTTTGCCCAAAACGACCTGACTAAAAATACATGTCTCCATCCCCTCGACTAGATAGGGCATGCGTGTTGAGGCTTAACAACGCTATGAATGTATAGTACGAGAGAAAACCAAGCGTCAAAAAGAAAACAAAGAGAACGAACGCATTACTAAACAAGTGGTGTCACATGGCAATTCCAGAGAGTGTGAGTATGTAGCATGATTGCAGAAAGAAAGACATTACCAATCGCTGCTGACACGAACCGTGCAGAACCATAGCCTACCAGGTGCTTTTTTACGTTAGCTTGGTTTGTGAGAAACGTCGGAAGCAGCATATGGTTGCTCTTTTATCCACGGCTCAGTTGACGAGGCCGCTTGTGCAGCGGGTCGTGCAGGTGGCTCCCAAGCTTGTACGTCGCGTCGGAAAGCCCAGGCCTTGATCATCATCACACAGAACGTCCAGCAAAAGACTAAGGCTACAATAGAAATGGCAAGGTTCAGCATGGCCATGGCATCCGCATAGTCAGAGCGCATCGCTGCGAATGACACCTCTTCATTCGAGAGCATAAACAACAGCCCACCACAACATAGTGCGAAGGAGGCTACCGCCTCTGTCGGTGGGCGACTCGGTAGCGTGCTAGTCGGTGGACGAATCCACAAGAAAAAGTAAGTGAGCCAGCGCAAGACTGCAAAGGCAGCAAGCATTTCGCCCCATAAAATGTGGACTTGGACTTCATACAGGTAGTCCTGATGATGCGCAGCCATTGCCACACCCGTGACGCCAATGACAAGCGATGGGAATGGGTTGAAGCTCTGGCTGTAGGATGGTGGCTGTGCCTGCGCAAGGGTCTCGTCTTCATTAGCACGCCCAGGTGTGGCGGCCGGGTGCCGACGAACAACAGCGTAGCCCAGCATGTTCCGGACCGACTTGGACTCGAGCGCCATGCCGACCAGACCAATGAACCAGAACATGACGGCAATTGAGATGTGCTGGATCTGCTTCACAGTGTATGGATCGCCTGGACGCGCTCCCAGTCGCTCAAGCCATGTGTTCGAGATGCCGTAAAGGAAAATCACAAGACTCTCGACAAACTCAGCTGATGGCATGTTCCGACGCCAGAACGACGCTCGACTGTGCATCGAATTCTCTGGCGTAGGCCGCTTATTCCATGCCCATCCATAGTCGCCAAATGCGCCCAGGTAGCGGGCGAACGTGAGTATTCCATACCAGAAGAATATTGCACCCTTGATGCCGTGCGCAAGACACACATTCTTGTAGCCGCGGCGGCACGAGCCCGTGTAGATCGCTATCGAAACATAAACAATGGTCGACGCCAGGGGCACAAGACCACGCGACACGGTGGTGTATGCGACTTGAAGAGTAAAATGCACACGAGGGTGGCGCATGACAAAGCGCTCCCAGGGCCCGTGCATCGGCATCGGCACGTACAGACCAGAGTCAACAGACGCGGGTGAATCGAGCAAAGGCGCGTCCGGCTCACGCTCCTGGTCAAACATGACAAACGACTCTCCACGGTCCATCGCATGAACAGCTGGCGAGTCTGGCACTTGCTCCATGAGCGTGGCGTCTGTGCTCGCCGTCGAGTGGGACAGATTGGACCGATAACCCTCGTCTCGCTCGTGCAGCCCAGGAGACGGACCTTGTGTAAGCATGCGCATAATGTGGTGTAGATCATTCCACGAGCGAAGACGCCCACGGAAAAGGGGCACAAGCAGGAGAAGCAGTTTTGCAGCCGTGACCCCGAAGCACGCGAGCGAAAGGGCATAAAAACTCAAAACGAGATTGGGCAATACACTGGGTGGGTACAGCTCCGGCGTGAGCGCAAAGTACAAGCGGCCAAAGAATAGCGACAGGGTCAAGACGACGAGGAAAAGCAGAGAGAATAGCGGAACGAGCGTCGACCGTGCTGCTTGAAGGCACAGCAAAACCGGCAAAAGAATAAAGCAAGCCATGATGAAAAGCACGGAAGAGAACACAAGAAGCCCTGTGTGTCGTGCAGGCTCCTGCTTGCCTTCGTTTGTGCGCCACTTGATGTCCTCCCGGAGAGAATCCCATGACACAGGATAGTCAATATCGCCCAGTGTGCGCCAGTAGCCCCCCGAGGCACCGACGACTGATCGGTTGGGCCATGTTGCCTGGATTTGCATCGCATCATCGCTTACGAAGCGTCGCAGCTCCGACAAACGACCAAGACCGCTGCCAAAGTCCCATTCAATATAACTCAGTGGCACAGCTCCCTTTCGAAGGTACAAACGAGTCTCGTTAAGTGTAATCATAACTTCGTCCGTGCCATGTGCGTGAGCATGTACGTTCGACAAGTTGAGTAAAGGGCTCGGACGAAGTGCCCATCCGGCCTTGTCCGCGCCTATGGGTATATCCAACTCATCCGACACAATGCAGTCTTGCATGTCTGCATTCGCCTTTTTGTCAGCAGCTGTAGGTACCGTGCAAAAGGTTGGCCATTGTTCTGGCGTCAGTGAATCGTAGGAAAACTCCGAGGAGTGATCGTGTGCACCATGTTTCTCATGCGCTACGTGCATTGCATCCATCAACGGAGCATCCGCAGCTACAGTCGTTCCAGCCTTAAGGCTTAGCGACATGTGGATATCTGGCCCATTCGAGACGGAAGCAGTTGCCATGGCTGATGAGCTTTGCATGTTCGAATACGCGCGTGTTACAGCAGTGGGAGCAGCCAACGCAATGCCACTGGTAATATTTCCGCTACTTGGCGACAACGATTGGAAGGATGCGCCCAATGGTGGTGGTCGTGAGGAGGAGGTGGTTGTGGTCGTTGTTGCCACCGCGGCCTCAGCATGTCCACCATGACGCGCCTGGACAGATGTGGGCGCTGCAGACGCACCGGCAATAGCAACGCACATTAGAGCCACGGCCAGATACAAAATGCTTGTTGTAGAGCATGTATGCGCGGGGCGAATGCCGCTGTGAGGCGTGCTTCGCATGGCCGAACGTCTGCAGTGGCGAAGGATGATATGGACGATGGGAGATACGAGGGCAGAAAGTGATGAATGTGTATTTTGGAAAATGCCAATAAACCCTCCAGAACACGCCGACCCCTTTTTTTGGGAATCAGGTGGCGGCAATACGCTAGGATTTGAAAGCAAATGGAAAAACAAGACCTTTGCCCACGAGCTTGATTCGGAGGGTCCAGTGTGGACTATGTGAATACAGAACCTGCATTGGGATCATACCATCGATGCAATCTAAATCGATACATATGATTGGCTCGGGAGTTGACGCGCCTGATAAAAGCGCGTGGCCACCCGATCCACATTTTAATTTCAAAAAGTCCGATTTTTATGACGCTCGACGACGATAAGAGTGTGGCCATGCTGCATATCGCTCGAATGGCCACCATTTCTCGACGTGGCTGACCATCGCAGTACGCCTATGATAATAACATCAGTAAGCTATCCAAGCAATCCAGGCACACTTAACGGGACAAAGATAATCATCGGCATTTGGTTAGAGCAAGCTACATGGGTCTGGAACAAGTAGTCCGTGCAATCGAGCTCCTGTATTTGTAGTAAATGAACTACAATTGATGTCGACGTAGCAGATTGCCATTATCGAGTTTACGAGAGCAACGAGGGCGTAGCCGTTGGCACCTGCGCCGAGTTGCAGCCGCAGCGGAAAGCCGCCGAGGAACTGCCAATGATCATTTCACTTGGGAGAGCCAGCATCGCATCGCTCCATAGCGGCGACGTATCATCCTCAAACTGCGAGCGACGGAAGAGGTCAGCAAGCGGATCAGAGCCGTCGCGGGGTGCAGCAAGCAGGTCCTGCACAGAACGGAGACCCAACTGGTCCCACACCTGCTGCAGAGCCTGCACGAGCTGACGCACGTGATGCGATGTGTGCTGAGGCGTCGGAGTGATACGCAAGCGCTCAAGACCCGTGGCGACCGTGGGATAGTTAATAGGCTGTACATAGCAGCCGTGCTGGTTCAGCAGAAGGTCTGATGCTTGCTTAGCCTTTTCGGCTGAGCCAACGAGCACAGGCACAATGTGCGATGGGTTGCTTTGCAAGGGAATGCCTGCATCTAGTAAAGCATTCTTCAGCTCGCGAGTGCGAATTTGCTGCAACTGCCGAGTGTGGTTCGACTCCATCAGCACCTCGACAGCCGTCGCGGCACCGACGAGCACAGACGGAGGCAGTGTCGTGCTAAAGATAAACTGCGGTGCATAAGAACGAATCAGGTCCACCATGCGATGGGAGCCAGCAATATAGCCACCTACATTGCCATACGCCTTGCCCAAGGTGCCAGTGATGATGTCAATGTTGTCCATGACGGTACCACGAAGCCGACCTGGCGGCATCGTGGCATTCAGCATCCAGTCCAAGTGCTCAGCAACACCTGCGCCATGTGGACCATACATGCCGACAGCATGCACTTCATCCAAAAACGTTATCGCACCATACTTCTTCGCAAGGGCAATAGTCTCTTCGATTGGGCCGACCGTACCACACATGCTGTACACCGATTCAAAAGCAATGATTTTTGGCGTCGACACCGGCAAGCTCTTCAGCTTCGCTTCAAGGTCGGCCATGTCGTTGTGCTTGTAAATCATTTTCCTTGCACCACTGTGTTTGATGCCTTGGATCATCGACGCATGGTTACTTGCGTCGCTCAGAATCACACAGTCAGGCAACTTTGAGCCTAGAACCGTGAGTGTCGCATCGTTCGCGGCGTAACACGAGCCAAATACGAGCGCGGCATCCTTGCGGTGCAGACGAGCCAATACCTCCTCAGCTCGTTCCACATGCATGTTGTGGCCCGCAATGTTGCGTGTTCCCCCTGCGCCGGCACCATACTTGCTTAGGGTCTCGGCCATTGCAGCAAGGACGCGCGGGTGTCGAGACATGTTTTGGTAATCGTTAGAACACCACACAGTGATTTCGTGTGCTTCGCTCTCCGTCAGATGTCCCATCGGCGCCTTTTGCGCGAGTCGATTCACATTGTTGAAGTATCGATACGTGTTTCCATCGTGCTTCTGCTTCAACTCCTCGTAGTAGAAGCGTTCGAAATCGAAGCCTGGCCCCTTCGACGGTGCTGGCTCAGGCAGCGGTCCCATGCCCGAGCCTGGCGTGCGTTTCTGCATGGGCGCCGACGAATACTTGGTGTGAGCGACGTGCGATGGGGCATTCATTGCATTCATCGGGGCTATCGATGCCTTGGCCATGCTGCTTTGTGTAGCATACGTGCGCTTCTGCGACACAGGGCAGACGCCACCGGTGCGCTCCAAGAGCGGCTTGGGCAGAGAATGTGGTGACATCTTTTCAGAGCCCGAAGCACCACCTACTTTCACGTCAGACGGCGCTGCCATGTCTGATCGATCTGACTCGGCGATGCACTGGCTCATGTACGGGCACTGCTTAGCGCGGGAGAGCAGAGCACCACCGCCACCGCCGTTCTGGCTCATAACCGAAAACGAACGCATGAAGCCGCTTAGTTTCGCAGACGACATGCCCCGCAAGTGAGGGCAGATGGCCCGAAGTCGAGTCGTTGATAGACACCTCACGTCCATGTCGTCGTTTGGTCTGGAAGAAAACGTGAGGTAACAAGTAACTGTGTGGCAGAAGTAGACGGACGGCTCAGCAACACGCCGCCAAACGGCTCTGCCCACTTTGGCCTGCAAGGAATAGATAAGCCGTGCTATAAAATAGACAGGGCGAATCACAATTGACCAATTTGCTTTGAGGAGCCGTTTGGTCTGACTAAGCGCACCGGCCGAGCGATGTTCTCGTCAGTGTCACAGCGCACTTGCACAGTAGCTCGGCTCACGGCGATCAATCAATCTTGCATTGGGAGTCGAGTAGGGCACCAAGTCTGTCTAGCTGCCTGCTTGCCTACTGGCTTACTTGACTGTCTTTCGTCGCCAAAATGAGCATGAGACCAAATGCGCGTGTGCTGTATGTACGGGTGATGTACTTTTGTTAGAGAATATACTGACATGGACCTCTTTTTTCTTTTGACTGCTTCTTGCAATCAAGTCGCGATATTGCCGCACGTCACACAGTCCATTCGAATGAACTTCTGCGTCGAGCTTATAAGTACATCGCTAGGAATACTACCCTTCCTTCGCGTGTGAGGCACATGGCCCAGCTGGAGCTGAACTCGTTTCCGGCTAAGTCGCGCCCTGCCTTTGTGAAGGACCGGTGCGTTGACACGGGGCGCGGTCGCGGTGTCTTTACTGAGTTTGGCCTATGTCGATATCAATTTCGTCGTAGAGCCGTGCATGGCGAAGTCCCGGGTGTGGAAAAGGCATCCTGGTGATGTCTAGCCCATGCTGTGTGAAATCGCTCAGCGTAGCCTACTGGTCCATGCGTACGAGTGCCCTTTAGAGATGCATTTCCTTGCCTTTTTCGGTCATCACGGGGTAGATACCTCTCGAGAACTGTGTTTTCTCCCGTCCACCTTGTCTCTTGTAAAGCATACGTGTCTCGCCACAGTCCGGCACGGATACCCCAGCATAGTCACGATGAATATCGGTTGCTGCTGTGCATATAAGCTTTTGTGACTTGAGAAGATAGACTGGATGTAAAGATTGCCGGGAGCACATCGCTTTCATGGGTGCGAAGTATACATGTCCTGCGTGGTGAAGGTAAAGAGAGTCCAGATCTGCCACGAGCCAAACCGTCTGGCAAAATTTGGCCCATATTTTTTGTATTTGCCGTCAAACCGTGGCAAGACTGTTGGAGTTAGAGTTACGATAGTGACATAAGAGGCTGGTCATAGGGCTTCGCTGGGTATGAAACTAGATCGCCGAGATGCGAACTATGTACGGAAAACAAAGGTCGGCCTATTTCCGTGCCTTTTTGGATGAGGACGATTTCTTGGCAGGCGTGTCTGTTGTAGCCGCCGTGCTACTGCTGCCTTTCTGCTGCAAAGCAGCTGCCCGGTACTGTTTCACCACGTTTGCAACAGATGCAACACGACGGTCATCTTTGCGTCGCATATAGTAGAGCTTCGCACGACGCGTGCGTGTCAGTCCTGGCTGCCGCTTCTTCGCATCTGCCCGCTGGAGCACCTTGATATCCTTGATCATGGGACTGTATGCATGAAAACGCATCTCAACACCCAATTTATGAGCAATAGCACGCAAAACAAACGTTGTTGCAATGCCAGATCGGCGCACAGCAATAAGCACACCCGAGAATGTCGTGCTGGACGTCTTAGCATTGTTCAGATACGACTCGACCATGACGATGGAGCCAGGCGGAATGCAGTCTGGGGATTGCCGTGAAAAGAGTCGAGCGATCCGCTCATCGGGGTCCATCTCGGTCGTCAGCTGTGAATCGACACGCGGCATAACGCCGCGCGAAAGGTGCTTCACATCAGGTGGCGGTGCCCGCACCGAGTTGGAACGCGGAACAACATGCGAGCGCGCCACCACATGCGTAGCAAATGGGTATGCAGAGCCTGTGGGTGTACTAGGCGCTTGCTCAGCACGGCATGGTGTCGATGTCAATGCGCGTGTGTGCCAGTTCCCGGACGCACGCGTACGCGCAAGACGAGGAACGGCTCTTCCAGGAATACAAAAAAGCATACGGATGGAAGGAACAAGCAGGATTTTCACCCCTGGGCTTGGACTCTCGTGGTGGGGATTGCCGCCGTTGCTGCCGTCTTTTGACAGATCGAACGGTGTGAGAGGGAAGAAAATCACACGTAACACGAGACGCCGGCAGACGAGCGAAACGGGATATTTTTGCAATTATGCCACACACCCCACCAAATGGGGAGGCGCGACGTAATCCACCAACGACAGGCGAGCGAAAGTCGTGCGAGATAAGTTGAACCAATTCGTCGAAACGGCAGGCACGACGACGAGAAGCAACAATGGCGGCACGCAAGCTGCAAAGTACGTTGTTTGGAAAGGCATGCGCAGGCTAATGTGATGTAGCCGAGATAGATCGGACGTTTAAGAAGGTGTCCGAGGGTGTCGAATTGTTCGAGGGGTTGTATGACAAACTTCAGACATCATCGAATCAGGGGCAGAAAGAAAAGCTCGAGTCTGATCTCAAGACGCAAATCAAAAAGCTTCAGCGGCACCGCGATCAAATTAAGACCTGGCTTCAGAGCAATGAAATCAAAGACAAGAAAGCTCTACTAGACAATCGGCGGCTCATTGAAACGGTACGTGCAACAATGGCATTACTATATCACGGTGGGCCGTTCTTTTTTTTTTTTTGGATATAGACTGACCACAAATTCAGCAAATGGAGCGGTTCAAAGCAGCAGAGAAAGAAATGAAGACAAAAGCATTTTCGAAAGAAGGCCTCATTGCAGCAGCGAGGCTAGGGCCTGAAGAGAAGGCCAAAGTCGAAGTGTCGCAATGGCTAACGTCTATGGTGGATGAGCTATCCCGACAAATTGAGGCAGCGGAAGCCGAGATTGAGCAGTCATTAGCGACGACAAAGAAGAGCAAAAAAGCGCCCGCGAAAGACGAGCATGTCAGCTCGATGGAACACCGGAATGAGCGGCGCAACTGGCATATTTCCCGGCTAGAGATCCTGCTTCGTATGCTGGAAAACAGCACACTTGAAGTTGATCAAATTAACAGCATCAAGGAAGATATCCAGTACTTCGTCGAGTGTAATAACGAATACGACTTTGAGGAGGACGAGGGGATTTACGATGAGTTTAATCTCGACGACGAGGAGGAAGCGTACGGGCTTAAGGATGCAGACGATACAACAGCTGACATATCGGTTTCCCCGCCACTTTCTTCTACAGCAGCTGCACCTGAGCCTTTGGTCGCAAGTCCCACATCTGGGTCAGCCGCTACGCCAACTGTGTCGTCATCACAACCCCCTGAGGAGTCTTCGTCAAAGTCAATGTCTGCGGCCAAAGAAAGCAAAAGAGAAGAAAGTATTCCCGCACCCAAGTTTAAAGAAGATAAGAAAGTTGTGTCCGCGTCGAAAAAGACAAGCGTATCCACGGCCGCTAGCGCCGCTGCATCATCCACAAGCACAACTATGTCGTCGTCGAATGATGGCTTTGCAAGGGAACGAAGCTCAATATCTACAAGCGTGTCTGAACCAAGCCATGGCTCAGCATCCCCTGTGCCACCGGCAGGGTCAGCCTCTCCGGCTACTGTCGCTACACCCACGCCGAAAGCCGTAACTCCAGCAGCTGTACTTCCTCCTGTTCGTTACGCGACAGCAGCGGCAGCAGCAGTATCAACACCGTCAACAACAGCGTCCTCTATGCCAGCAGCTGCTTCTGGCTCCGGCACCGAGGGCGACATGAGTAGTACGACGAGCATCGATGGTAAAGAAACCGTGACTGGCACCGTAGGTAGCGTGCACGACGGGGCACGTCCAACGGAGGGCTCAAGACCAAGAGCACCAGGAACAACAGCCTTTGGTACTGCTGCCGGTGTTGGTGGTAGCGGACATGGAGGGACAGGCGATGTACGCTTACCTGACACACTGTCAGATCTTGTGACGTCGTTTGAATGGGCAAAGCAGAAGTCGATGTTGCGGGAGTCGAATTTAGCACACGCTCAACACACACTTGATACGAGCTTTACGGGCGGTGTGCCGGAGCCGATGGATTCCGAGCGACCGAAATATTATACGCCTAAGGATCCGTATCCGACGCCACATTATTACCCACAGGCACCAGCAGCCATCTTTGATAACCCTGCGCTGTATGGCAAGTTTGATGTCGATACTTTATTTTACATTTTCTACTACCAGCAGGGGACATACCATCAATATCTGGCAGCACGCGAGCTCAAAAAGCAATCGCTGTCTCTTATACACATCT